>Ga0068862_100000293_pt1 | contig 54756 bp, 44 predicted proteins | sample KBSSwiS52_FD_66598 | JGI IMG/M metagenome (GOLD analysis project Ga0068862, IMG submission 66598) | Switchgrass rhizosphere microbial communities from Kellogg Biological Station, Michigan, USA - KBS Switchgrass S5-2 | ecosystem: Host-associated > Plants > Roots > Rhizosphere > Soil ...
TGGCCGACGACGAGACGTGCATCGTCTACACAGCCGACAACTACGACCAGAAGCTGCTGCTCGGCAAGCTCAAGCGGATCCTGGATCCCGACATTGCCCGGCGATGAGGGCTGCGGCCGGGCTTACATAAGGAGGTGAGCCGCAACCGCCGCCTCGCCGCCGCCCTGATCCTCGGGCTTCCCTCTTCAGGCCGAGCGCCTGCCAGCACGAATCCATCGCGGCCTTCTCCCCTTCGGCCGGCCGGCCGGGTAAGATCTCACCGCCGATGCCGACTTTCACCCGCTTCGTCGAGCGTCCTCTCATGGCTCTCCTGCCGGAGCGGGACCGGCCCGCTTTCGTCCGCTATGGCTGCGCGGTGCTCACCGTGGTCGTCGCCACCCTGGCCCGCTGGCCGCTCCAGAAGGAGCTCGGGGTGAATGTCCCGTTCCTCCTCTACTTCCCGGCGATCATTGTCGCGGGATGGCTCGGCGGGCTGGGTCCGGCGCTCTTCTCCACCGCGCTCTCGGCGTTCGCCGCGGGGTTCTTCTTCATGGAGCCGACCTACTCGTTCCGGCTTGCCACCCGGGGCGAGCTGCTCCGGCTGTCGCTCTTCCTGGGGGTGGGTGTCTTCATCAGCCTGATGATCGAGGAGCTGCACCGCTCCCGCTGGCGCGTGCAGGCCACGGCGCTGGAGCAGGTCCGGCACCAGGAGGAGCTGCTGCGCATGCGCCAGGAGAGCGAGGAGCGCTTCCGCATCGCCTGGCGGGAGGCCGAGGCGGCCAGCCGCAGCAAGGACGAGTTCCTGGCCACCCTTTCCCATGAGCTGCGCACGCCGCTCAACGCCATCCTCGGCTGGACCCAGATCCTCGAGCTCACGCCGGACGACGGCGAGAAACGCTCGCGCGGGCTCCAGGCCATCCATCGCAATGCCAGGGCCCAGGCACAGCTCATCGACGACCTCCTCGACCTGTCGCGGATCGTGTCGGGCAAGATGCGGCTGGATGTCCGCTCGGTCGACCTGCTGTCGGTGATCGACGGCGCGGTCGAGGCGGTCCGGCCGGCGGCCGAGGCCCGGAGCCTCCGCCTGCACCGGGTGCTCGATCCCCGGGCCGGCCCGATCGCCGGCGACGCCGACCGCCTGCGCCAGGTGGCCTGGAACCTGCTCTCGAACGCGGTGAAGTTCACGCCCAAGGGGGGCCGGGTGGAGGTGCGGCTGGAGCGGGTGAATTCGCACGTGGAGATCATCGTGGCCGATTCGGGCATCGGGATCAGCGCCGAGTTCCTGCCGCACGTCTTCGACCGCTTCCGCCAGTTCGACAGCTCGGCGTCGCGCACCCACGGCGGCCTGGGCCTGGGGCTCGCGATCGTGCGCCACCTGGTCGAGCTGCACGGCGGCACGGTCGAGGCCCGGAGCCCGGGGCTGGGCCAGGGCTCGACCTTCGTGGTCGCGCTGCCGCTCTCGATCGCCCGGCTCGACGCGCCGGAGCTCCGGGTTCACCCCCGGGCCGGCGAGGAGACCGCGGCCTGCCGCGACGATCCCGCGCTCAACCTGCGCGGCATCCGGGTCCTGGTCGTGGACGACGAGCCCGACGCGAGAGAGACCCTGACGGAGATCCTGGAGCACTGCGAGGCCGAGGTGCTCGCGGTGAGCTCTGCCGGCGAGGCGCTGCGCGAGCTGGAGAAGTTCAAGCCCCACGTCCTGCTGAGCGACATCGGCATGCCGGGGGAGGACGGCTACGCGCTGATCCGCCGGGTGCGCGAGCTGCCGCCCGAGCGCGGCGGACGCGTCCCGGCCGCGGCCCTGACCGCCTTCGCCCGCGGCGAGGACCGCCGCCGGGCCCTCCTCGCGGGATTTCAGATGCACGTGCCGAAGCCGGTCGAGGTCAACGAGCTGGCCACCGTCGTGGCCACGCTCGCCCGGGGAACTGACGGCAGTGGCCTCAGCGCAGCGCGTCCGCCTTCGCCGCCAGAATGAAGTCGTTCTCGGAGAGCCCTCCGACCGCGTGCGTCCAGAGGGTGACCTTCACCTTGCCCCAGGTGAGGAAGATGTCGGGGTGGTGCCCTTCCTCCTCGGCCACTTCGCCGAGCCGGTTCACGAAATCCAGCGCCTGCCGGAAATCCTTGAAGAGGTACTCCTTCTCGATGTGATGCTCGTTGACCAGGGTCCAGCCTTCGAGCTGGCCGTACAGCCTGCGCAGCTCAAGCCCCTTGAGCGCGGGCCCTCCCGCCTCGCAGGGCTCGCATTTCTTCGTCGCCAGGTCTTCCATGCCTCTACCTCCTTCCACCCGCCTCAGACGCGGTCCCGGAGCCCTTTTTCGCCCGAGTGCTCCGCGCAGTGCACACAGCAGTAGATCGAGCCTTCCGCCTCCACGCCGTGGCCGATGACCCGGCAGCCGCAGTGCTCGCACTTCGGCGCCAGAGCCTGGATCGCGCATTCGAAGCTGTCGAAGACGTGGGCCTGTCCCGCGGTTTCCCCCGCCATGACCACTTCGAAGGACTTGTCATAAGTATTGCCACAAACCTCGCATGTTGCCATCTCGACCTCCTTCCACCGGAAGGCGAGACTGCAACCCATGTGCCGGCAAGGGGTTTCCGCGGATGGCACAGGCCTTGCCTAGTCTCTCCACAGCCGGCGACCCGGCCTCCGACGTGGAGGGGCGGCGATCGCGGAAACAGGAGCCCCCGATGCAACCCCCCATCTACAGTCCATCCCGATTCGCACGGCTGCGGCTCTCGGACATGCCGCCGAACGAGCGCCGGGCCGTGATCGCCGGGTTGACCGCCTCCGCCCTGCTGTTCCTGGTGGGCTTCGTCTTCGCCGGCTACTTCTGGAGCCTCTCGCGCCAGTTCCCGAAAGCGCCGTTCAAACAGCCGTCCCGCCTCTATGCCATGCCCACGGAGCTGGAGACCGGCATGCCGGAGACCGCCGCCGAGCTGACCGCGGAGCTGGAAGCGGCCGGATACCGCGGGGGCGACAGGACGAAGACGGGGTTCTACGTCCAGGAGGGACCGCGGGTGACCGTCAACCTGCGGAAGTTCCCCACCCCCGAGGGCGAGGCCGGCGGCCATGTCGCCGAGATCACCCTCGGCGGCGGACGGGTGCGCGGCCTGAAAGTCGACGGCCGGAAGACCGAGGGGCTCACCCTGGAGCCGCCGCTCCTGGCTTCCTTCTATGGGCCCGACCTGGCCGAGCGCCGGCCGGTCACCCTGGAGGAGATGCCCGACTACGTGCACAAGGCCGTGCTCGCGGCCGAGGACGATAACTTCTTCACTCACCCGGGCGTGTCGGTCACGGGCATCGCCCGCGCCCTGCTGGTGAACCTGCGCGGCGGCGAGCTGCAGCAGGGGGGCAGCACGATCACCCAGCAGCTCGTCAAGAACCTCTACCTGTCGAGCCGGCGGACGCTGGTGCGCAAGGCCAAGGAGGCCTGGATCGCGGTCATGGTCGAGGCGCGCTTCAGCAAGAAGCGGATCCTGGAGGCGTACCTCAACGAGATCTACTGGGGCAAGAGCGGTCCGGCCCAGGTGCTCGGCCTCGGCGCCGCCTCCTGGGCCTACTTCGGCAAGCACCCGTCGCAGCTCACCCTGGCCGAGGCGGCCACCCTGGCCGGCATGATCCAGGCGCCGGGCACCTACATGCCCTCGCAGCACCCCGGCAAGGCCGTCGAGCGCCGCAACTGGGTGCTGAAGCGCATGGGCGAGCTCGGCTGGGCCACCCCGGAGCAGGTCAACCAGGCCATGGGCGAGCCGCTGAAGATCGATCCCCAGACCGTCAATGCCCGGCCCAACGCCCCCTACTTCGCCGAGCTGGCCGAGCGCGAGGCCGAGGAGCGCTTCGACATCGATGACCTGCCGGACGAGGGCTACGTCCTCTTCGCCACCCTGCGCTGGCGCGACCAGAAGCAGGCCGAGAAGGCGGTACGCCAGGGCCTGGCGGAGCTGGAGAAGGGGCTGGAGCGCCGGAGCCGCAGCAAGGGTCCGCTCCAGGGCGCGCTCCTCTCGATCGATCCCCGGGACGGCGCGATCCTCGCCTACGTCGGCGGCCGCAGCTGGTCGCTCTCCCAGTTCGACCGCGTCACCCGGGCGCGGCGGCAGGCGGGGAGCACGTTCAAGCCGGTGGTCTATGCCGCGGCGTTCGAGGAGGCGGTGGTCTCCCCATCCTCGCTGATCAAGGACTCGCCGATCACGGTGAAAGCCAAGGGCCTGTCCTGGAAGCCGCAGAACTACGACCGCGGCTTCCGCGGCATGGTGACCGTGCGCACGGCGCTGGAGCAGAGCCTGAACATCCCGACCGTGCGCCTGGCGCTCCAGGTGGGGCTCACCCGGGTCGTGGACCTGGCCAAGGACATGGGCTTTGCCGCGAAGTTCGAGCCCGTGCCCTCGATCGCCCTGGGGGCCTTCGAGGCCACTCCCTACGAGATGGCGGCGGCCTACGCGACCTTCGCCAACGAGGGAGCGCGGCCGGAGCTGCACGGCCTGGCCGCGGTGCGTGACCGGTTCGGCGAGCCGATCCTGGGCGACGACCTGCCCGCGCCGCGGCGGGTGATGCCGGCCGAGGCCTCGTTCCTGGTGACCTCGATCCTGCAGGGGGCCATGGACCGCGGTACTGCGAGTGCCGCCCGCGGCTACGGCGTCCGCGACCGCCTGGCGGGCAAGACCGGCACCACGAACGACCGGCGGGACAACTGGTTCGCCGGCTACTCGCCCGACCGGGTGTCCGTGGTCTGGGTGGGCTACGACGACAACGCGCGCACCCGGCTGTCGGGCGCCAAGGCGGCGCTGCCGATCTGGGCGCGATTCACCGCGGCGGTCCGTCCGCCCCGGGGCTACCTGCCGTTCACTCCGCCGCACGGGATCGTGATGCAGACGGTCGATCCGACCACGGGGCAGATCGCGACCGAGGCCTGCCCGGTCAAGGTGAGCGAGGTGTTCGCGGAGTGGCAGGCGCCGACCGAGCTCTGCACCCTGCACCGTCCGGGCTTCGGCCAGTACGCTGCTTATGGCGAGGTGCCCATCGATCCGGTCACCGGCCAGCCGCTCTACGACTACCAGGTGTACCAGAACGACGAGGGGCGGATCGAGATCTCGAACTTCGGCTACGGTTACGGCCAGGAGCCGCAGGACGTCGTCCCCGGAGCGGAGGTGAACGAGCCGCTCACGGACGACCTCGACGCCGAGCCGATGCCCGCCGAGGAGTGGGACGAGGACGAGACCGAGGTCGAGGAGGAGAGCCAGATCCTGATCCGTCCGGCGCGTCCGCGCCCCGAGGCGGCGCCGGAGCCCGCGCCGGTCGAGGTGGAGACGATGCCGGCCGAGCCGCAAAACACGCCGCCCCCCCTGCTGGCGGCCCCGGCCGAGGAGACCCCGGAGCCGGAGGCGACGCCGCCGCCCTGAAGCCTCAGTTCCTGACCAGCCCCAGCGGCTCCGCGTCGCTCGCGACCGCGGTGCGGAAGAGGGAGCGGGCGTCTTCGTACTGCCCGGTCGTGTCGAGCTGGCGCTTGGGGATGTCCAGGCGCCTGCGATAGATCAGCGACCGCGCGGCTTCATCCATCTCCAGGGCGACGGCCAGCTCTCCCGCGCGGTTCTTGAGGGTGACCGGCTTCGGTTTCGCCTCCAGCTTCCAGCCCTCGGGCCAGCGCAGCCGCAGCTCCACCTCGTCGCGGTCGGCGAACTGGAACAGCACCGCCGTGCGCCGCTTGGAGGCGTCCTGGACGAAGGGCTGGGTCGCGGGTCCGAGGGGAAGGCTCGGGTGGAGCGACGCCTCGTCGCCGAGCACCTCCTCCTCCCGCTGTTTCATCGCCCAGGTGACCCGCACCGCCTGCTCCTCGATCTTCTCCTCGAACCGGACCTCCTCCACCTGGAAGCCCTCGAGCTCGCCGGCGAGCCAGTCCGTCCAGGCTTTCAGGGTGGCCGCGTCGTCCTCCTGCCAGCGGGTGCGCTCCCAGGCATGGTGGCCCGTGAGGGTGAGCTCGCCCTGGCCCGCGAGCCGGCCTTCGGCGTCGAGGGCGAGGTCCACGACCGCGCGCCGGCCGTTCTGCTCGAACGGGGCCACGGGCAGCTCGATCGGCTCGGGCTTCTTCTTGTCGAAGAGCAGCGCCGGCATCCCCTCGTAGCCGTAGCGCAGGCGTCCGAAGGCGAGGGCGCGGTCCGAGGGGTCGAGATACCAGCGCTTGCCGTCCAGGTCCACGGCCACGAAAAGGGTGTCGAAAATGGAGGGGTTGGCGACCCGGATGTCGATCAGGCCGTTCCAGCGGTGGGCCGCCCAGACCAGTCGCGAATCGACCTTGACGGCACGGAGCATCGTCTGGAGAAGCAGGGCCTTGTCCACATAGTCGCCGCGCTGCTGGGTCAGGGTCCTGTCCGGGGACGAGCCCTCGGCAGGGTAGACGCCGGGCTCCTCGATCGTCTCGATGTTGTCGCGCACGAAGCGGTAGAGGGCCTCGGTTTTTTCCCGAGCGGCGGGAGCGGAGGCGAGCTCGCGGGCCTTCTTCACCGCGGCGCCGTCCTTGCGCCGCGCTTCGCCGTAGAGATCGTCCAGCAGCGCGCAGACGCTCTGCCAGCTCTCCAGGAGCTTCGTCTCATAGCCGTTGTTGTCGTAGGAAAGAGGCAGCATCATCATCAGCGCCGCCGCGTCGGCGAACGGCAGTCCGAAGGGCTCGTCCGGGACGGAGGCCACGTTGTCCGCCCAGACCCGGATCTCGGTCCCGGTCGCGGTCTGGCGGCTCTCCGACTTGATGCCGACCTGGTAGGGATCGCGCATCCAGGACTGGGCGCGGATCTCCTGCGGGATCTTGAACAGGATCTCGGCGTGCAGGACCGGCAGGTCGTCGGAGAGGTACCAGGGCTCGAAGAGGAAAAAGTGATCGAAGCGCAGCTCGTATTGATAGTCGAGGATGGCGCCGACCTCGACGGCGGGAAAGGTCACCGTGGTCACCCGCTGGTTCCTGCGGTGGGACACCTTGCGCTGGAACCTGGCATCGTCGCCCAGGGGGATGATGCGGCCGTCCGGCAGCACCGTGCGGCCCTTGAAGCCGCTCAGGCGGGCCGTGTTGGAGTGCGCCACCGCGACCTCCCCGAGCTCCTTGCCCTGCTCCTTGAGGATCTTCACCCTCTCCTGCACCAGCAGCCGGGACGAGCTCGCCTGCCGGCCGCCGGCGCCGTAGCCCATCATCAGGAACTCGGACCTCCGGAACAGGACCACCGCCGCAGCGTTCGGCTCCCCCGGCACGGCGGCAAGAGCGCGCTCCGCCTCCGTGACCGGCGGAAAGACGTCTGCCGCGGCCAGGCCGGGAAGGGCGAGAGCGAGGAAGAAGAGAAGGCTTGCGAGTCTCATGGGTCCCCCAAAAGCGTGAGAACACGGACGATCACGGACTTTCACGGACGATCACGGACACCCGGAGCGTCCTCGTCTTTCCTGATGGTCCGTGCTGGTCCGTGTTCGTCCGTGTCAGTCCGTGTCTTTCCCTCCCGCGCACTCCACCCGCAGCCGCCGCTTGCTCGCGCGGTGCTCGGCGAGCGCGATCTCCTTGAGCGCGGCGAAGGCCGCGGGCTCGATCCAGCGGCGGCGCAGCTCGGAGCGGCGCTCCAGGGTGAGCTTGCGGCCGTCGAGCTTGAACGACTGGTGGAAGCTCCCGAGGTCGTTCTCCACCGTCAGCTCCTGGCCCGAGGCGGGCGGGCAGCCGTCCTGGGGCAGGGTCACGCTCCAGGTCACCTGCGTGGAGAACGGGTCCGCGACCACCGGCAGCTCGCGGCCGTCGAGCACTCCCGGCGCCGGCATCCCGGTCAGACTGGGCACCGGGAACTGGGGCACCGAGCCGGGCTCCCAGGCCAGCGGCAGCACCAGGTGGACCTTCGCCGTCAGGGTGGCGGCGGGCACGCCCGAATCGTAGGCCGCGAGCTTCGGCTGCTCCAGCTTCACCCCGGGGAGCAGGCTCCCCAGGCTCTCCAGCACCACGCGGTCGATCTCCTCGGGCCGACGCGTCTGGAGGAAATCCAGGTACGCCCATCCGGCCGCGCCCAGAAGCTCCAGCCGGGCCTCGCCCGTGGCCACGCTCGAGGGCGAGAGCGACACGTCCACGGAGAGCTTCCGCCCCTCGGACTGCTGGCGGATCGGCGTGCGCACCAGCTCCCCCAGGCCGCCGTGGATCACCAGGGCCTCCTGGTCCTGGGTCGAGGGGTGGAGCCACGAGAGCGCCCCGAGCGGCTGGGTGGGATCCACGAAGAGATACCCGTTCGCGACCGGGTCCGACTCGGTCAGGCCGAGGCCGTCCGCGGAGACCGCCACGATCTGATGATTGAATTGGTAGGGGCTCGGGAACTCGCGGTCCACGCGGTCCTCCCCCTGGGAGAGGACGAGCACCGGCCAGGCCTCGATGCCCGCCTCGCGCAGCAGGTCGATGAGGAGGAACGCCTTGTCCTTGCAGTCCCCCCAGCGGCGCTCCAGGACCTCCTGCGGCGTATGCGGACGGTAGCCGCCGATGCCCACCTCGACCGCCACGTAGCGCACCTGCTTGCGGGCGAAGGCGAGGAGCGCTTCCAGCTTCTCGCGCCGGCTTCCGAGGCCCGCGGTCAGCTCCCGCGCCTTGGCACGCACCGGCTCCGTGCCGCGCGGGACTTGGGCGGTCAGCCGCTCGTACCACGTGCCCACCTTCTCCCAGCCGGCCGTGTCCCCCCAGGCGTAGCGCAGGACCGCGCCCGACGAGGCCGATGCCGGAGCGAGATCGGGCGGCGACAGCCGGGGGAGCGAGCGGCCGGTGAGCTCGACGCCGCCCGGAGTCTCCTTCACCTCCAGGCCTGGGAGGGTGCCGTCCAGGCGCCAGCGCCAGCCAGTCCCCCCTCCGGAAACTTGGACGCGGAGCAACTCGGTCGGGCTGGAGGAGGTGCCCAGGTCCACGAACCCCGCGGGGAAGTAGGGCCGCACCTTGACCTCGGAGTCGAGCGACAGCACCGAGCCCACGGGCGCCTGCGGGAAGGTCACCGAGCGCAGCTTGCGCGAGCTGTGCAGCTCGCCCGAGGCCACCACCTCGTGCGTGTCGAGCGCCTTGCGCGCCACGTTCTCGACCTTGCCGTCCGGCCGCAGCACCGAGGCCGAGAGCGACTCCAGGCCGCGGTTCTCGTCCAGGTAGATCACGTAGGGCGACCAGGCCGCGAAATCGCGGTCGTTGTCCAGCCGCACCCGCAGCCGCTCGCGCTCGATCACGGAGCCGTCGGGCCGGATCTCGATCTGGACCGACCGGTCGAGGACGGTGGCGGCCCGGGCCGTTTCACCGAGGAGAATCAGCGCTCCAACGGCCAGCAGCGAGGTGACGGCAGATTTCATACGTCCAGAGTGTACTCAGGAGGGCAAAGCGTTTCACCGCGATTGCAAAAAAGACCGGGTTTTCCGCGCCTTTCCGGGCGCTCTCCCCGGGAGACCGTGGGAACGAGAGTGGCACGCCCCTTGAAATAGAAAAGAGAAGGACGGATCGGCGGCGCGATCGATGTCAACCGAGGGTGCTCTCTGGACGCCGCCGATCCCCATCCTTCCCCCTCAGACATCCAGAGTGGACCCATCGCAAAGGAGGCGCCGATGACGATACAAACGAGCCGGCTGACCGACCGGTTTGCCGGATTGAATCGTGAGAAGCTCGGTCAGGTGTTCAACCGTGAAAACCTGAGCAACGTGATCAACCGCGAGAAGCTGGGCAGCGTGAACGTGGGCCGGAAGGAGCGCTGGGCTTCGGTGCTGGGCGGCGCGGCGCTGGCGGCGCTCGCCCTGCGCGGCGGACGGCGCTCCAAGGGCGTGGCCGGCCTCGCGGCCTTGGCGGGCGTGGCGGGCCTGCCGCTGATCCTGCGCGGCACCACCGGGCATTGCCCGGTCTATCAGAAGATGGGGATCGACCGCACCGAGGGCTCCGGCCAGGGCACGGCGCTTGCCTCCGAGCACGTTTCGAATTCGACCGAGACCCAGCCCACCTTCTGAATACAAAAGGCCGGCAGGGTTTCCCCTGCCGGCCGCAGACCTGCAAAGTAACGGTTACTCCAAGGAATCCAGATCGAACTCCAGCTCTAGGTCCTCGCCCGCGGCCACGGTGAACTCCTGCTCCTCGGCCTTGTGGCCGGGGCGCACCACCGCGATCCGATGCTCTCCGGGCTCCAGCCGGATCCCGTTGCGGGACCGCTGCAGATCGATCCCGGTGCCCACGAAGCGGCCGTCGAGGTAGACCGAGGCGTCGGAGGGCTCGACGTCCAGGCGCAGATGGCCGGTGCCGTCGGCGCTGTCTTCCGCCTCCCGCTCCTCGGCGCGGCCGTCGTTGTCGTACCGGTCGCGCTCCTCCATCCGCCGGCGGGCGCGGTCGCGCCAGTCGTCCATGCCGTCGTTGTCGCGGCGGGCGATCTCCTCGCGGCGCTCCTCCTCGGAGCGGATCCGCTCGTCGCGCCGTTCATGCGTCTTCGTGGCGAGGTCCTCGGGACGCACCGACTCGCCCGGCTGCAGGCGGTCGCCCATGCTGATCACCTGGCCGGGACGGATCGTGATCTGCCGCGCGATGGTCTTGTACCCCTCGCGGAAGAGGACGAGGTCGTAGGTGCCCCGGTCCAGCCACAGGTACTGCGGAAAGCCGTCGAAGTCGTCCGCCGTGCCGGTGTAGCGGCCGTCGATCCAGACCTCGGTCTTGCCCGGGCTGACGTCGATGTCCACGGCGCCCGCGGTGCCGTAGCGATCGTCGCCGTAGCCGTAGCCATAGCGGTTGCCATAGCCGTAGCGGCCGTAGTGGGAGTAGGGAGGGCCGTACCAGTAATAGTCGTCCCACCACCAGCTCCCGAAACCCCAGCCCCAGCCCCAGTAGGGACCGTAGTAGTAGGAGCCGGGACCGTAATAGCCGCCGTAATGGCCACCGTAATAGCCGCCGCCACCGTGCCAGTTGTTGCCGCTGCCCGAGGGGTTGTGCGGACGCTGCCGGCTCGGCCCGTCGTTGCCGCCGCCGGTGCGGGGCACGGCCACGCGCGGCTCGGAGCCGCCCGAGGATGACGGCGGAGGCGAGTACGAGGGCGGAGGCGAGGAGGAGGGCGCATGCCCACCGCTCTCCCGGGGCTGAGCGGAACGCCCCGCATCGGAGGAGTCGTTCGGCCGGCTCCGCTCTTGCGCTGCCAGAGGCGCGCCTGCCGCGGTCAGCAGCAGCGCGACCAGGAGGGGGATCGAGCCAGCGTCACGAAGCCGTGCGGCTGCTCGTCGAAGGGATCTCATCGCGATTCTCCTTTTGCAGCTCCGCGCCGAGCTCGGCCCAGGCGCGGTGAAGTCCTTCAATGTAATGGTACCGGAGCACCTCTTCCCACAGCTTCGGGATGCTGACCGGCCCCATTTGCAAAGCACGAACCAGCCATGCCAGCCATCTCTGGCGGCTCTCGGGCGGGAGCGGCGGCGGACCGTCCGGGCCGATCCCGAGGAAGGGTCCCAGCTCGGGGTGCAGGCGGTGGAAGACGACCGCGCAATAGCCCGCCTTCTCCTGCCGCGCGGCAAACCGGGCGAAATCCGTGGGATGGTCGTGGGCGACGGTGGCCGCGGGCTCGTACACGAGCCGCAACCCTCGCTTTTTCAAGCGGTAAGCGAGCTCGATGTCCTCCCAGGCGGCGTACGGGAAGCGCAGGTCGAACGGCTCGGCGAGGAGCAGGTCGCGGCGCAGCGACAGGTTCGACGTGTAGAGGAAGTTGAACGGCACGTCCTCCCGGTCCTTGATCAGGGCGTATCCGAACTGGAGCCCGTGCTCGTTGATGTACTTGAGGAAGGGGTTGAGGCGCATCCGCCTGTGCCATCCGGTGTAGCCGATGACCGCCAGGTGGGAGTCGTCGCCGCGCGTCCGGTGGGCCTCGCGGTGGGCCGCCAACCATCCTGGGGAAGGGACGGTGTCGTCCCCCAGAAAGGCCACCCATTCGCCCGCGGCGACGGCCACGCCGGTGTTGCGCGCGGCCGCGGGTCCGCGGTTCTCCTGGACGAGCACCCGCAGGGGCAGGTTGAACGCGCGGCTGCGCAGCCAGTCGGCGGTGCCGTCGGTGGAGCCGTCGTCCACGACGACCACCTCGAAGGAGGGCGGCCGGTCCTGGAATTCCAGGGCCTGGATGACCTCGGCCAGCACTTCCAGGCGGTTGTGGGTGGGGATCACCACGGAAAGCTCGAAGGCCATGGGGAAAGCTTAGCCGGAAAGGACCTCAAGGACACCAGGGACACCAAGGACCCCGCCCTCCCGGGAGAGGGGAAGTCCTTGCGGTCCCTGGTGTCCTTGAGGTCCTTTTTCTTCTTCTACCGCGCCCGCCGGATCAGCCGCAGGATCAGCAGCAGCACCACGGCCCCGATGAAGGCCACGAAGATCGTGCCGACCAGCCCTCCCCCCGGGGCGCCCCAGCCCATCTTGCCGAAGATCCAGCCTCCGATGAAGGCGCCGATGATGCCGATGACGATGTCGCCGAGGAGGCCGAAGCCGCCTCCGACGACGAACGAGGCCAGCACTCCGGCCACCAGTCCGACGATCAGCCAGGTCAGGATGTCCATCTTTCACCTCCCTCGAAGGTTTGTGGGCCTGCGAGGGAGGATGATAGCAGCAGTGCCTCCCTTAGCTCGCGAGCCGGGCGGCGGCGGCCGGGCGGTTGCGGACGATCAGGTAGGTGCCGGGGAGGATGGCTTCCTTGCCGTGGACCATCGGGATGGTCTTGACCGGCACGTCGGGCTCCTCCCGGAGGAGCTCCCAGCCCGCATCCGGGAAGAGCTCGGCGCGCTCGCGGCCGTCGAAGCCCACCGGGACCGCGCCGTGCTCGACGACGCGCTCGACCAGCGGCGGCAGGCCGAACCTGCCCTTGACCGGCAGCGAGCGCAGGGCGCCCAGCGCCTTCGAGGTCAGCTCGATCTGATAGACCACGCCGCGCTCGCCGGCCAGGATGCGCAGGCTCTCCACGAAGCTCGGCCGGTCCACCTTCTGGATGACGTGCATCACGGTCCGGATGTAGACGTTCATGTCGCCGAACTCGGCGTGGAGCTCCGCGGCCTGGTCCGGACGCGTGGCGTCCAGCACCCGGAACTCGACGTTGTTCTCCTCCGTGGTCTCCTGGCGGGCCAGCTCGACGGCCGAGGGGGCGACGTCCACGCCGATCACCTTGTCGAAGAATTTCGCCAGATAGCGGGACTGGCGGCCGTTGCCGCAGCCGAGGTCGAGGATCGGCACGCTGCGGTCCATGTACTGAAGGAAGCGCGGCAGGTCCTCCGCCACGGCCACCTGGGGCGCTGCATCCCAGGGCACCTCGCCGTCGGCGCCGGTCCGGTCGACCGTCTTCCAGAAGCTCTCCCAGTGGCGGTCGTACTCGCGGGGGTCACCGTTCTTGAGCCGCAGGCGGATGAAGTTGGAGTACAGCTTGACGGTGTCGGTCAGTCCCATGAAACGTCTCCCTTCTCACAAAAAAGATCAAAAGAAATACAGGGCAGGGGCGCGCGCGCCGCCACCCCGGTCCAGAAGCTCTACGTCGGGACTGCTAGGGGTGAATGCCGGGTTCTCGTCAGTAGTGCCGTGAGCCCGGCAAAACGGGACAGCGCTTGCAGATCCCCTACTTGTTTCCCTTCAATCCGGCGAGGACCCGCTGCACCACGCGGTCCTCCTTCCGGCGGGCCGCCTTGATCAGCTCGACGAGAACGGGCATCATCCAGTCCTGCTGCACGGTGGCGGGGACCAGGCTCAGCAGCTCGGCCGCGCGCTGCTCGGGAGAGGAGAGAGGGGGCAGATCGGGCGGCTGCGTCCCGGTTCCCCCTGTCCCCGTGCCGCCTGTCCCGGTGTCGCCTGGATCGGTTCCGCCGTCCCCGAACTTGTCCTTATAGTCCCTGAGGAGCTTCTGCCAGAGTCCCTTGTCGTGCTCGATGTCCAGCTTCTCCATCGGGGTAGGCTCGCGTCCGTAGACCGCGATGAAGTAACCGCGGGCCTCATTATGCATATTGTGACCTGGACCGTAACTCCACCCTGGACCATAGCGCTGGAAGGCGTTCGCTGCGTGCATGTGTTGAGGGTTAGACGGTTCAAAGGCTACCCAGCCAGTGCCTCCAGGTCCTAGAATCTGCCAGACACCGGTGTCAACACGGAGAGCCCCATAGTCGAGGCCGTCACCGTAAGCAGGCCGAGTGGAATTGAGCGCCCCCGGAGCCATCCAGTTGTGATTGGACTTCGGCCAGAGCTGGGCCAGACTGAACTGACTTTCTGTCACAGGCATCTCATACCTCCTCTCAGGAAGTGGCTCCAGGATACCTAAAACTCCATGACGTCTTCCAGCCGGCTGCGCACCAGGGGAAGGTCCGTGGGCAGCCAGGCCGCGAAGCCGGGGGTGGCGAAGAGCTGCTCGTCGCCGGGATAGGTGGGCACGACATACAAGGGGAAGCGCTCGAAGATCTCGCGGTCGGACCGCCGCCGGCGGCGCTGGGCCGCGGCCCGGCGCTCGGCCGCACCGTCCAGATGGCCCAGGACCCAATGGATCGCCCGGAGCTGGGCGATGGTCCGCTCGTCGGTGAGGCGCGGGTCGTCCTCCGGAGGCCCGGCCGGAGGCGCCGGCCGGGCGGCCCGCAGGCGCTCGGCCACCTTGCTCACGAACTTCAGCGGGCCGTGCTCGCGGATCTTGAGGAGGATGTTGGCCGGGGTGATCGGGACGCGGGCCGCCGGCGGCGTGCCGTTGCCGGTGTTCGCGATCCAGCCGGCGTAGGGGTCCACCTGGAGCGTGGCCGTATTGGGGTTGTTCGCGATCAGGAGCCGGTGGGTGCGCGCCGTCAGGGTCAGCATCAGGGCGGGCATGATGCGCTCCCAGAGCCCCGGCTCGTAGTTCTTGTAGGCCGTCAGGAAGGCGTTGCGCTCGAAGAGGAAGCCCCGGTTGAACAGGCCGAGGAGGTCGCTCGTGGCGCTGGAGCGGTGGCGCACCACCGCGTCCGGCGCGAAGATCACCCGCTCGCCTCCGGACCAGAGCCGCCAGCCCAGGTCCACGTCCTCCAGGTAGGCGAAGTAGCTCTCGTCGAAGCCGCCCGCCTCCAGGAACGAGCTGCGCCGGATCAGCAGGTTGCCGCCACAGGGGAAGAGCAGCTCCTCCCCCGCCTTCGGCACCCGCGCGCGCCCGAGCGGCCGGCGGAAGTCGAGCTGGAAGGCATGCCCGTCGAACGTCATCACGCCGCGGCCGAAGTCGAGGCGCTCCCCTGCCCAGTCGACGATCTTGCCGGAGACTGCGGCTACATCCGTCGGGGCCGACCGGAGGGCGTCCACCAGGGCCGCGAGCCAGCCGGGCTCCGGGCGGGTGTCGTTGTTGAGCAGGGCCAGGGCGTCGGCATCCGACGCTTCCGCGGCCAGTCGGTTGTTGCCGGCGCAGAAGCCGAGGTTGACCGGGCTGGCGATCCGGCGGACCCGGGGCCACGTCTTCTCGAGCCAGTCGGCCGTGCCGTCCGTGGAGCCGTTGTCGAGGACCGCGATCTCCCATTCGACCCCGGGGTCTTGCTGGGCGGCGAGCGCGGACAGGCAGGTCTCCAGGTGGTGGCGTCCGTTCCAGGAGAGGAGAGCGACGACGACTTTCCTCAACGGGCGAGCCTCCACAGGCGAAGCCTTCGCTTCAAGCGGAACGGCAGCGGGTCCGGAGGGGTGACGGTCGCGGGCCGGTGAGAGAAGCGGTCCTTGGTGTCGTCGCGCCGGGGCTCCCGGCAGAAGCGGAGGAGCGGCGCGAGCGCGCGGTCCCAGGTGAAGGCCTGAAGCAGCTCGCGCGCCCCCTCCCGGAGGGCGGAGGTGTCCGTGGTCAGCGCCTCGCGCAGGGCCGCGGCCAGGGCCTTCGCATCCCGCGGCGGCACGACCCAGCCGGCGCGGTGCTCGCGCAGGAGCCGGCTCATGGTGCCGCCTTCCGAGGTGATCACCGGGCAGCCCGCGGCCAGGGCGTCGAGGAAGCGGGTGCGGAGCGAGAGCCGCGTCTCCAGGCTCGGCGTGTGGGGAGCGACCAGGAGGTCCACGTCCCGCAGCAGGTCGTACCGCCGCTCGGCCGGCACCCAGTCCAGCGGCCGCACGCGGCTCCCCCACCAGCCGAGCTTGCGGCAGCGCGCCTCGACCTCCCCGAGCAGGCGCTGCGGCGTGCTGTCCGCGTTCGGGTTGCGGATGAGGAGCAGGGTCCAGCTACCCTCCAGCTCTTGCAGGGCGTCGAGCAGCGTCCACGGGTCGTACCAGTCGTAGAGCCCGCCGAAGAGAAGCCGCCGCTCGTCCGCTTCTCGCGGAGGGAGCACCGGCTGGTGAGGCGGCAGCTCGTCCGGCACGCCGAAAGGGACCGGCGCGATCAGGTCTTCCACGTCGAGGCGCTCGGGGTTGATCCGGCCGAGCGCAGTCAGGAAGCCGAGATAGAACGTCCGTTGCTCCTCGGACGAGCAGAGGAAGAAGTCGCCGCGGCTCATCTGGAGCACCCACGTGGCATGGTCGTTCCTGTAGGGGTCGAGCCCCAGGGTCGCGGCGTAGCTCAGGTTCTCCACGAGCCAGGGATCGTAGAGGTCGATCGCGACGGGGAGCTGGGGCAGCTCCAGCAGCACGTCGTTGGCGAGCTGTCCCTGCGCCACGGCGGCATCGCAACCCTCCAGCACCTCGGCCAGCCGGCCGCGCTCGAAACGGCGCACCTCCACGCCGGGGAGCGGCAGCGCGGCCGTCTCCGCGGGCTCGGCCGGGGAGACGAGGACGATCTCGATCCCGCGCTCGGTCAGCCGCCGGGCGAGCTCGAAATACCGGATGCCGATGCCGGCCATCCGCGGGCGAATGGGCTCGCTGGAGACGAGGGCGATGCGGCTCATCGGAGGGACCGCTTGCGCTCCTGCACCCACTGGTGGAGGCGCCAGGCGCGGGTGGTTTCCATCTGGCGGATCGTGCCGTTCAGGCGCTCGATCTCCGCGTAGGTGCGGCGCAGTTGGACGATCTGCTCCTGGAGGTTGTCGCGCAGCGCCTTCTCCTGGTCGTAGAGCCGCTGCAGGTCGGTGCGCAGGCGGCCGTTGTCCTGGCGCAGCGAGTCCAGCTCGCCGTTCATGGCGAAGGTGCGCTCCTCCAGGGCGAAGCGCTCGTGCGACAGGGCCTCGTGCGCCTGCGCCAGGCCGTCGAGATCGGCCCGCAGCCGGAGCAGATCGCTCTCGCGGCTGGCCAGCTCCCGCCGCGCGGCGGCCCGGTCCTCGCGCTCGTCCACCAGCTCGGCGCGCAGGGTGTCCACGGCCCGGGCGAGGACGTCCGGGCTCAGCCTCTCCGCATGCTTGGCGAGCACCCGCGCCTTGACCGCCAGGAAGTCGCCGCGCTCCCGCGGGCGCTCCCCGAAGATGTGATGGCCGCCGCTGCGGAAGTGCCGGTACTCGCAGGTGACCTTCCGCGCATGGTGAAAGGACGCCCGCGCCGAGAGCCGGATCAGGTAGTCCCAGTCCTCGAAGAACGGCAGGCCCGGATCGAACGGTCCCACCTCGGCGAACAGACCGCGGTCGATCAGGAGCGTGTTGAACGGGATGTAGTTGTCCACGAGCAGCACGTCGGGATCGAAGTCGCGGCTGTAGGGGAGCCGCCGGTCGCGGCAGACCCAGCGCCCCGCGTCCAGCTCATACACCGCCACGGCAGCATCCGTGTAGGCGACCCGCACCCCCGGCGCCTGGACCATGCCGGCCAGGATCGCGAGGTGCTCGGGCGCGGCCAGGTCGTCGTCGTCCAGGAAGGCCACGAAGTCGCCGGTGGCCGCGGCGATGCCGGCCTCGGCCGCGCCCGCCCGGCCGCGGTTCCGCTCCAGATCGATCCGCACGACCGGCAGCGGGTAATCCGCGGGAACGGAAGGCGGATCGCCGCCGTCGTTCACCAGGACCACCTCCGCTCGCCGGTACTGCCCCTCGGCCAGGCTCGCCAGGGCCTCGGCCAGCAGGTCCGGACGGTTGCGGGTGCGGACGATCACCGAGACCTTCGGCCCCTCGCGGATCTCGGAGGCCTGCGGGAAGCCGCCGAGGTGGCGGATGAGCTGCGCCGGGCTGCGGGTGGTGAAGTCCTCGACGCGCAGGCGGCGGTAGCCCTCGGCGAGCTGCACCTCGGGACCCAGGCTCAGGGTACGGAACCGGCGCAGGCCGAGCGCCGCGTTCAGGTAGGGGTGCCGCTCCTCCTGGCTGGCGTAGGCCGCCATGGCCGCCTCCAGCACTCCCTCTTCGGCCGTGACGTCCACGAGCAGGTCGGGATGGCCCGGGTGGTTGACCTCGTAGAGCAGGATGCGGAGGCCGCGCAGCACCTGGGATAGCTCGTCGCGGTCGTCATCGCGGAGCGGCATCAGCAGCCGGTGGACCGCGGCGAACGCGGCCTGGTGGTCGCGGGTCACTTCGAGCGGATGCGGCACGAGGAGCAGGTCCGGGCGCTGCGCCAGAAACGCCTCGCGAAGGCCCTGCTCCGCCTCGCGCAGATGCCGGTCGAGCGCGCCGTCCGGAATGCCGAGGCTGTCGCACCCCTGCGCTCCGAGAGCACCCACGGCCTGCTCGGCCTCCTGGCGGCGGCGGTCGCGGTAGGCATCGCGGTCCGCGATCTCCTCGACTCCCCCGCTGCCGTCGGTCAGGAAGAGCACGCGCACCGCGGCTCCCCCCGCGGCAAGCTGGGCCGCGAGGCCGCCGCAGCCGAGCACCTCGTCGTCCTGATGCGGGGCCATGATCAGGACGCGCTCGGCGCGCACCCGCTCGGTCCAGCCGGGAGGGCTCAGGGTCTCGTTCACTGGATGTATCCCAGGCTGCGCAGGCGGCGCTCGGTTTCGGGATCGGCGCGCCGGGGCTTCACGGTCCTCGCCGGCTGCCGCCAGAGGGTCAGCCCCGGCGGGGACATGCTCACGACCTTGCCGGGGTCGCCCTCGATGCGGAAGCCCTTGGCGACGGGCTCGGCGGTCAGGTCGAAGGTGAGGCGGTTTCCGGACATCTCGACGCGGTCGGCGTCTCCGAGGAAGTAGGGGACCCAGCGCTGCGGCGCCCGTTGGAACGTGATCGTACCACTCAGAGGAGAACCTTCGGAGAGCACCCAGAGCCCCGGCAGGAGCTCCTTGAGGTTGCGGTGGATGGCCGGGGCCAGCTCGGCGGCCATCCTCTCATCCCCGGGGAGGAGGTTGCGGCGCTCCTCCGGGTCCCGGGCGAGGTCGTACAGCTCCTGGCGCCGGAAGCGCGCCTGATCGATCCCGAAGAGGTGCTCCTCCACGGCGCCCGCGGGCTGGAACGGCTCGTTCCGGTTGAAGAGGATCAGCTTCCGGCCGTTCAGCACCGCGGCGGCGCGCAGCGGACCGCTCGCCAAGTGCTGGGCGAAGGCGGGGCGGCGCGGCAGCTCCCCCTTGCCGGTCAGGGCGGGCAGGAGGCTCACCCCGTCCCACTCGGGATCGGGCTCCATGCCCACGGCCGCGGCCAGCGTGGGCACGAGGTCCACGAGCCGGACCGTCCCCTTGAGCCGCGTGCCCGGCCGGATGCGGCCGTCCCAGCGGAAGATCAGCGGCACGTGGATCTGCTCCTCGTACAGGGTCTGTCCGTGCTTCCAGCCGCCGTGGTCGAACAGCTCCTCCCCGTGGTCGGCGGTGAGCACGATCAGGGTGTTGGCCAGCACCTTCGGGTCGAGCGCCGCGAGCAGCTCGCCGATGTGGCGGTCGACGTAGCTCACCTCGGAGTCGTAGAGCGCCCGGATGCAGGGCACGTCGCGCGCCGGGTCGGGGAGCTGGAGCTGGCCGGTGTAGATGCCGTGGATCCAGCCGCCGTCCACCGGGCCGGCATAGTCCGGCATGAACGGCGAGCGCCCGCCGAAGCGGTCCATGTCCGGGTTCGAGTAGGGATCGTGCGGGTCGATGTAGTGGACGTAGGCGAAGAACGGCCGGTCCTGGCTCGCCTTGAGCCAGGGGATGGCATGGGCGTTCAGGTCGCCGGCGTGCTTCAGCATCCATTGAATGTCGGCCGGCGGCGCGAACCAGGTGCGGAAGCCGCGGTCGAAGCCGGCGCCGGTGTGGAGGGTCGGGTTAGCGACGAAGCCGGCAGTCTGGTAGCCGAGCCGGGCCATGCGCTCGGCCAGGGGCTCCACTTCGGCCGGGATGCCGAAGGAGGTCCTGTCCGCGCCGAGCAGCTCGCCGGGATAGCGCCCGGTCAGGAAGGAGACCACGGACGGCAGCGTCCAGGGCGCCTGGCTGTAGGCCTCCTCGACCACGGCGCCGGGCCGGGCCAGCCGGCGGTCGATCTCGGGCGTGGTGTTGCGCCGGTAGCCGTAGGAGGTCACGTGATCGCGGCGCAGGGTGTCCACCAGGATGAAGAGGACGTTGGGGCGCTCGGGACTCCGCGGCGGCGCCGAGACGGAGACCGGTCCCCACGCGATCTGCGCGGAGCGCGACTCGGCGGTCAGCTCCAGGGTGATCTCGCGGCCGGCGTAGCGGGAGAGATCGGCCCGGAGGTCGAGCCAGCGGGAGCCGTCGCTCCGGCCGGCGTCGAGCACCTCCCGCGTCTTCCCGTCCCGGGCCTCGATGCGGACCTCTCCGGAGGCCGCGACCCCGGCGTGGACCTCCGCCCCCTCGGGCACCACGCCGCGCCAGCGCCAGGTCCCGGGACGCGTGATCACCACCGGCCGGCGCTCGTGGTCGACCTCCACGTCCCCCACCCCGGGCTTCGACGGGAAGGAGAGGCCCTCGGGGATCTCCGAGGTCACGGCAAAGGCACCGGTGCCGACGGCCGGACGCAAGAAGAAGCCCTCCGGCTCCCGGGAGCAACCACAGGTGAGGACCAGCAGAAGCAGGGCAAGCCTAGGTGAGGTCATGGTCGCCCATGGAGTAGGTGAAGCCGCCAATCGGCAAGCCGCGGCAGCCGACGAACCGGCGCTCCCCTTCCGGCACCAGGTCGAGCCCGGGATTTGACCAGAGCTTCCAGGTGCGGAGCCCGGAGGCGCGCAGGTCCGACGCCACGGCCAGCATGTCCTCCCGGGTCGGGAGCCAGAGCTCGGCGGCCCAGGCCTCGTCGCCAACGAAGGCGAACACCGCGAACCCCTCCGTCAGCCGGTAGAAGCGGTAATAGCGCCGGGGCCGCGCCCAGTAGCGCCACCGCAGAAAGTCGTCCGTCCGCCGCACGCCGAGGACGCCGGCTCGCTCCCAGATCTTCCCTGCCCAATCGCCGCCCGAGTCGCTCCATTCAATCGGGACGGGGTCCGTCTCCGGGATCGGCCCGGCGAGGACCTCGATTTCGGTCAGCGGGTGATAGCCGAACACCCGCTGGCCGAGCTTGAAGTGGCGCTCGCTCGGGAAGCCGAAGATCCAGGGCGCGTCCTGCTCCCGCGGCAGGTCGTCGAGCAGCGCCCGGCCGAGGTCCACCAGGGCTGGACGCAGACCGCCGCGCCGGGTGGTGCCGGCGAAATCCACGAGCTGCCAGATGCCCGCTTCGCCCCCCTGCCAGCGGGCGGGAAGGCAGAGCGCTCCCGCGTGGGCCACGACCTCGCCGTCCTGGACCGCCACGAAGCTGCGCGCCTCCCCCGGGAGATGGCGGTACTTCCACTCCCATTCGTCCGGCTCCAGGGAATGGCCGAAGCGATCCGCGAAGAGCGCGGAGAGGGAAGGCAGGTCTTCGGGCTGAGCGGGTCGGATCTCCATGTCAGCTCCCATCCGCCGGAGGGACCCTTCGTCGGAGCAGGGCGGTGAGCCCGACCAGGCTCAGCAGCGTCAGCCAGGCACCCGGCACCAGCCCCGCCGGCCGGTAGCGCAGCTCCAGGCTGCCGGCGCCGGGCCCCAGCTCGACTCCCAGCAGCGCCCCATCCACGGGGATGACCGGCACCGGCTTGCCACCGGCCAGGGCGCGCCAGCCGCGGTCCCAGGTCTCGGCCACCACGAGCGTCGAACGGCTGGGGGTCCACCAGGAGACCTTCCAGAAACCGGGACGGGTCATCCCCTCGTCTACGAGCACGCCCCCGCCCTCCGTCCAACGCACCAGCGGCAGCGCGCCCGGCCGCTCATACACGCGGGCATCCGCCCCCCGGTACGCCAGCCGCCACTCCGGCATCTCCTCGGAAGGACCGGCCACCACCCAGCGGACGCCGAGCCGGTCGAGCCAGGGATCGCCCCAGCGCCGGATCGGCTCGAAGAAGACCGGGTCTCCGGGCGCGAACGAGCGATAGACCGCCTCGTAGCGCTCCAGCTTGACCGGATCGTCCCCTCGCGCATCGGAGAGGCCGTAGACCATTGCGGCGTTCGGCCGAAGCGCCTGCCCGACCCCCGCCACCCGCCCCTCCTGCGCCTGCAGGAAGCGGACGGCGCCGGTCTCCGGGTAGAGCCGGTCGAGAGGGATCGCCCGCAGGATGCCGCCATGGGCGAGCAGCAGGTCGATCAAAGCCACCGCGGGCAGGACCGGCCACCAGGCCCAACGCCGTTCCCTCGACCATTTCAAGGAAAGAGTGAGGACCAGGGCCACCGCGGCCACGCCTCCGATCCAGCCGAGCTGTTGACCGGGGACCGTCAGCCACGCCGCTCCGAGCAGCAGGATCACCACCGCCGCTCCGGCCGCGATCCCCCTCCCCTTGCCCTCCAGCCAGCGGTCGCATCCGGCCCCGGCGAGGAGGGCCACGCCCAGCTCGATCCCGAAGATCAGCCGGTGCTGCGCGGCCTTCCCGAGCACCGGAAGAGCCCCGAGGACCTCCCGCAAGCCGGGCATGTGGTAGGCCCCAAGGAACGAAAAGGCCAGCACGGCGGCGACGGCCAGCCAGCGGCGATCCCGCACTCGAGCAAGGCCGGCCGCGGCCAGCGGCAGGGCGAGCGCGCCGGCATACACGGCCGTGGCCGAGTAGTTGAACGGACCCGACCAGGTCCCCTCCGCCGGATGGCCATAGAGCTGAGGCAACACCAGGCGGAGCGGCTGCTGAAGGAGGAGCCCGAGAGGAGGATGGCCTCCCCCGCCCTCGGCTGCCCACTTGCTCGTCTCGGGCAGGAGCAGGACGAACGGCAGGATCTGGACCGCCGCGATCAGAGCCGCGCCGATCCATCCCGCCGCGAATCGGAGCCAAGCCGAGCCCGAGGCGCCGCGGACCAGCAGGTAGAGGGTGGCCAGAAGGGCCGTGTGGGCGCAGGTCTCGGGGTGGCCTCCGAGGAGCTGGAGGCCGGCGGTGAGAGCGAGGACCCCGCTGCCACGGACGAACACGGACAGCCACGGACGCTCACGGACAGCCTGACGTCCGTGTGAGTCCGTGCCGGTCCGTGATCGTCCATGTGTGAGGGTCTCCACCGCCCACAGCACCCACGGCACCAGCGCCAGGGCATTCCCCATCGGAAACAGTAGGAAGCTCACCATCATCCCGGACAGCGAAAACGTCAGCGCCGTAAGGAGCGCCGCGGGCCGCGACAGCCCCAGCTCGCGCCCGAGAACCCACGCGCCGCAGCCGGCGATCATCAGCCGCAGCCAGGGGAGCAGCACGAAACCGAGCTGGAGGGGAAGGGCCGCGAAGAGCAGGTGTAGGGGGAAGAGCGGCGCGGACTGGCCGTTGCTCCAGAACGGCGCGCCCGAGAACTGGTGCGGGTTCCAGAGCGGCAGCCGGCCGGCGCGCAGCTCGCGGCGGGCGAAGAGCTGCCACGGCTGGATCTGAAACGTCACGTCGCGGAGCACCGGGTTGCCCTCGGCCGGATCGCCCGTGCCCTGCCAGGGAGGGACCGCCGCGAGCGTCGCGGCCGGGCTGGGGATGCCGTCCGGAATCGCGAGCGCCGGGGCCAGCAGGGCCATGCCCGCAATCGCCATCGCCCCCCAGGCCAGACCCACCTCTCTCCGCGCTCGAAGACCGAGCACGAGCCCCGCCACTCCCAGCACGGCCAGGAGCGGCAGCGCGGGGTTCACCTCCCCCCCGAGCGACGGAAGCGCATCCGGACCACGTCGCGGAGCATCGAGAGCGACGAGCGGATCGGATCGACCCGGGAATCCGGCGAATCCACCCAGACGACCCCCACCTCGACCACCTTGTAGCCGTGCCGCCGCGCCAGCCAGACCAGCTCCACGTCGTAGGCGAAGCCTTCGATCGTCAGCTCGGCCCCGATCTCGCGCGCGGCATTCCCTTCCAGGAGCTTGAAGCCGCACTGCGTGTCGTTGAGACCGTGTACCCCGGCGAGCCGGATGATCCGGTTGAACGTCTTGCCCATCAACTCGCGGTAGAACGGCTGATGCCGGCGGACGTCGGCCCCGGCCACGGCGCGGCTCCCCAGCACGACCGGCGCCTCAGGCAGCCAGCGTTGCAGCTTCTCCAGCTCCTCGATCGGCGTCGAGGCATCGGCGTCCGAGAGCAGCACCTCGGCGCCGCGCGAGGCGAGCACCCCGGTCTTGATCGCCGCTCCCTTGCCGCGGTTCTGCGCATGGCGGATCACCCGCACGCCGCGGCCGGCGAAGCCTTCCGCCACCTCCACGGTGCGGTCGCGGCTGCCGTCGTCCACCACGAGCACCTCGTAGGAAAGACCCCGCCGCGAGAGATAATCCACCGTCCGCTCGAGCGTCGAGCCGAGCCGCTCCGCCTCGTTGTAGGCGGGGATGACCACCGAGATGTCGCACCGCATCGGCGGGATTGTATGCTGACTTCGTGACCGGCCTTCTCGTCCTCAAAGCGCTCGGCGAAGACAGCGCGGAATCGCCCGAATTCCAATACCTGCTCTCGCTGGTCCTGCTCCATGCAAGGCAGGCTTTCGGCAGCGCCGAGCTGGCCTTCGGGAACCCTCCCGAAGGGAAATTCGACGCCGTGCTGCTGCTCTCAGGAGCGAATGTCCTCCTCACCCGCCGCACCCTGGAGGTGATGCGGGAGAAGCTTCTCGAAGGCGCCGCCGAGGTCCGCCCCTACCGCCTGGCGGAGGTCGGGCTCCGGTTCCCCCTCTACACCCTGAGAGGCTACGAGCGGCTGGAGCAGATCTTCCTCGCCGAGGGAGACGCTCCGCCGCCCCCCTCACCGCCCACGGTCGCCCTACTCTCCTGGGACGAATACCAGAGGAGATCCGGAGCAAGCCCCGTCTTCGCGGGCCTCTGCCACGAGTTCATCGACTATTACGGAGAGGTGAGGGACGACGTCCTCCCCTTCCTCCCTCCGGACGCCCGCGAGGTGCTGGAAGTGGGCTGCGGCCGTGGGGTGACCGGCCGGCTGATCCAGGAGTGGCTCGGCTGCCGCGTGACTGGAGTCGAGCTCAATCCGGTCGTGGCGCGGGAAGCCGCCCGGCATCTTCATCGGGTGCTCCAGGGGGACGTCCAGACCCTGGACCTCGAAGGCCGCTACGACGCCGTGATCGCCCTGGAGCTGGTCGAGCACCTGGTGGACAGCGAGACCTTCCTGGCGCGCGTGCGCGGTCTGCTCGCCCCCGGAGGCCGGGCGATCTTTTCGATCCCCAACGTCGGCCACTGGTCGATCGTGGAAGACCTCCTGGCCGGCCGCTGGGACTACCTCCCCATCGGCCTCCTCTGCTACACCCACTACCGCTTCTTCACCCACCGCAGTTTGGGCGATTGGCTCCGGCGCTCGGGCATCGAAAGGTTCGAGATCATCCCGCAGAGGACCGAGCTCCCGGAGCGGTTTGCGGGGCTGGGTGGGTTCGAGGTGGATGCCGAGAGCTTGGCGACCAAGGGGTTCTATGTGGTCATTTACGCCTAACCCCCTCTGAACTTTGCCAAGGCGCGCTTTCCCTGGGTGCGCTGGCGTCCCCGCCGGCATGTCCGGAGGAATCGGCGGAACGCCGGCCATTGTCGCCGTCCCTTCAAGAAGGCTGGGCCTTCTAGTGATTGAAGATCTGCTCGGGAGTCTTTCCGGTCAACCGCAGATAGACGCTGTCTGGGCAGATCTCCGCCTCGTCGCTCCAGGCGATCTGGCCGTGCGGGCCTACATGGACGTCCTGGAAGGCTGCGTCAGCCTGCCATAACGCGAATACGCCACGGCCCGCCAGGTGAGACAGATCCGCCTGGCCTTCGGTTCCATCTGCGAACCGGACCCAGATCTTGCATCCCGGCAGTGCTTTGACATCGATAGCCTTGAACATGGCCTCGGAGCCCCTTGCGCACTCTATTCCGTCCGGCGGGTTTGCTGCACGCGCTACAATCCCACAGTGTCCACGAAAACGAGCGCGCCCTCCGCCGCAGACCGGCCGACGGTCTTCCTCAGCTATAGCCACAAGGACAAGAAGTGGCTGGGCGAGCTCCGCACCATGCTGGCGCCCCTGGTGCACGACTGTCTCGTCGATATTTGGTGGGACAGCGACATCAAGCCGAGCGACCACTGGCGCGAGGAGATCGACAAGGCCCTCGCCTCCTCTCGCATCGGAGTCCTCCTGGTCAGCCGCAACTTTCTAGCCTCCGACTTCATCAAGCAGAAGGAGCTGCCCTACCTCGTCAACGCCGCCCGGGAGCGGAGGGTGGCACTCTTCTGGATCCTATTGTCTCCCTGCCTTTACGAGTACACGCCCCTGGCGGAAATTCAAGCCGCCCACGAGATTTCCCGTCCCATTCGCAGGCTCAGGCCCGCCGAGCGGGACGCTGTCCTGAAGGCGGTCTGCCTGAAGATCGCGGCAGAGGCCAAAGGCCGAGGTGGGAGATTGGAGGGGGTGCCAAGGGGCGGGCTTCGCCTCGACCTCGGCCGCCTCCCCATCGCAGGCCCCCTCCTGATCGGCCGGGAAACCGAGCTCGCCCGCCTCAATGCCGCCTGGGAGGACCCCGGCCTCCACATCCTGACCTTCGTCGGCTTCGGAGGCATGGGCAAGTCCGCTCTCGTGAGCCACTGGCTCGATCGCATAGCGGCCGACGGCTGGCGTGGCGCCCGACGGGTCTTCGACTGGTCCTTCTACGAACAGGGTACGGAGGAGCGGGGCACCTCCGCGGACGCCTTCCTCGAGCACGCTCTCGCCTGGTTCGGAGACCCCGATCCCAAGGCAGGCTCAGCCTGGGAACGCGGGCTACGCCTAGCCGAGTTGGTGAGGGCGGAGAAGACCCTTCTCGTACTCGACGGCGTCGAGTCATTGCAACATCCGCTCACTTCGCCGCTGGCGGGGCGCCTCAAGGACCCGGGCCTCGCCGCAATGCTCAAGGGGCTGGCACACGCGAACCCCGGGCTCTGCTTGATCACAACCCGCGAGCGCATCGCGGACCTGGAACTCTTCCAGAAAGCTGCACCTCACGAAGTTCTCGAGGCCCTCGCTCTAGAGTCTGGAGCGGAGCTTCTGAGGCAGCTCGGGGTCAAGGGAAAGGATGCGGATCTTCTGGCCGCCTCCGAGGAGTTCGGGAACCACCCCCTGACGCTGACGCTCCTGGGGGGTTATCTGAGCCGGGGCTACGGGGGAGACATCCGCCGCCGGAAGGAGGTGGACCTCGCTCGATACGACGACGACATAAGCGAGTTCCTCCAGGTCATCGGCGCCTACGCCGCGAAGCTGGGCGAGGGTCCCGAGTTGGCGGTCCTGCGGCTGCTGGGGCTGTTCGACCGCCCGGCCGACCCCAAGGCGCTGGAGGCGCTTCAGGCAAGGCCGGCGATGCCTGGGCTTACCGAGCCGCTGATGGAGCTGGAAGAGGAAGCTTGGCACCTGGCGCTCTCAAACCTCAGGGAGCACGGCCTCCTCTTGCCCGCCGATCCCCATCAGCCAGGCACCTTGGACGCCCATCCCCTGGTTCGAGTCTTCTTCAGGGATGCGCTTGAGGAGAAACGGCCGGAAGCTTGGCGAGCCGGAAACCTGCGCCTTTACGAGCACTTTCAGAAGGTAGCGCCGGATCTGCCCGACACCTTGGAAGACATGGAGCCGCTCTTTACGGCGGTGGTCCACGGTTGCCGGGCGGGGCAGCAGCAGGAGGCGTTGGAGGAGGTCTACTACAGGCGCATCCTGCGAGGGCCAGAGCATTTCAGTTGGAAGAAACTTGGCTCATTTGGCTCCGATCTGTCGGCGCTTTCAGGCTTCTTTGATCGTCCTTGGGATAAGCCTTCTGCCGGGATCACCGCAGCGGCTCAAACGTTTGTCCTCAATCAGGCGGGCCTCTACCTCCGCGCCTTGGGCCGACCGGACGAGGCCGTTCAACCGGCTGAGGCGAGCCTGGAGGCCGCCCTAAGGCTTGAGGACTGGAAGGAAGCTTCTCGGTGCGCGAACAACCTCAGCGATTTGACCTTGAATCTGGGTGAAGTAGAGCGTGCCGTAGCCTTCGGGAAGCGAAGCGTCGATCTGGCCGACCGCAGCGGCGATGCCTCGCAACGGATGATAAGACGGACAACGCTTGCCGATGCCCTACACCAAGCGGGCTACTGGGACGAGAGCGCGGATGCCTTTCGCGAGGCCGAGGCCCTTCAAGAGAAGCGGCAGCCCCAATACCCCAGGCTCCACTCACTTCCGGGCTATCGGTACTGCGACCTGCTGCTTAACCTTGGGGAACCGGAGGACGGATCCGTTGCGGACCTTCTCTCCGCGGACCCGGAGGCGACGCGGCGGCTCCGCGAGATGTGCCAAGAGGTGCGGAAGCGGGCGGAGCAGACGTTGGGATGGTTCGAATCGCGATACCCCCTCCTGTCCCTTGCCCTCGACCATTTGAGTCTGGGCCGAGCCCATCTCGGCTTGGCCCTGACAGCCCCCCGACCGGCGGCTCCCGCCGAGGGGGCGGAAGCGGATTTCGCCAAGGCCGCGGAGCACCTGGACTACGCTGTGGAGGGGCTGCGGCAGGCGGGCACTGAGGATGAACTCCCCCTTGGCCTCCTGGCCAGGGCCGCCTGGCGGCGGCTCCGGGGTGACCTTCCCGCAGCCGAGGCGGACCTTTCCGAGGCGCTGGAGATCGCCGAGCGGGGCTCGATGCGCCTGCACGAGTGCGACGCTCACCTGGAATGGGCCCGGCTCTGCCGCCAGCAGGGGAACCGCGACGGCCTGGAACGGCACGTGGCCCGGGCGCGCAAGCTGGTGGAGGAGACGGGGTACGGGCGGCGGCGGCGGGAGGTGGAATGGATCGGCTCCAAACCTCTTGCATCCGAGTTAAGCCCCTTGAATCCGATTTAAGCCGCTTAGATCGGCCGGAAGGTCCTTAGATCCGCCCTAAGCCTCTTAGATCCGATCTAAGGTCCTTAAAAATCGCGGCAAGCTTCTTAGATCCGATTTAAGCCGCTTAAATCGACCGGAAGGCCCTTAAATCCGATCTAAGCCTCTCAGATCCGATCTAAGCCCCTTGAAAATCGCCGCAAGCTTCTTAGATCCGATCTAAACCCCTTGAAGCGGCCCGAGAATCCTCAGGTCCGCCCCAAGGCCCTCAAGTCTCCCGGAAGATCGTGTCGTGCGGAGGAGTCAGGCGTACTCGTAGAGAGGGATTGTCCGGGCAGGTCTGCGTTCGTCTCGAAGCAGGGCCTCGATGTGGCGGACGGTCTCGGGCTTCAGCAGCACGTCTCCGCAGACAGGGCAGACCTCAGCAGGGACATGGTCGATGACGACGATCCGGTCCCGGTGCCGCACGGTGTGGGTGATCTGGCGGGCCTCGTACTCTCCGGGGCATCCCTGGATGCTGCACTTCATGGCCGTAGTCCCCTCCGGGCCGGAGTTTCCCACTTTGGCGGCTTCGGCTCGTAAACGGTGATCAAGATCAAGAGCGGCTGCTCGGTCGTGCAAACGACGTGGAGAGGCCGCCTCGTCTCAGTATACCCGCAGACCAGGCAACAGGGCCCCCGCCGGTGCTCTGGATAGTGCTCAAGAACGTTGCCCCTTTGCAGGGCTTCCAACACATCGCTGAGTAGGATGTCCTCCTCCGCCATCTCCTGTTGGGCATGTTGAGTCACTCGGAACTCTTGCCGAGCTGCCTGCTGGGCAATCCGCCTCTCGATGAATCTGAAGTCGTCCGCTCCCAATCCACCTCCCTGAACCTTCACGTCGAAGGGCGATAGTTTACCCTTCTTCGTGACAGCTCAGTGCGTCTCCCGGAAGATCGTGTCGTGCGGAGCCGACCGCTCCTCGTCCGGCCGGCCGTTCGAGTAGTAGTAGAAAGACACCGACTTGCGCGTCCGTCCTTCGGGGCAGGCGAGCGGATTCGGATGCCCGTGATAGGAGAAATCCGTGGTGCTGAAGACCACCGTCCGGTTGAAGACCGGCAGCACCTTCTGCTCGCAGCGGGACACGTCCCGGTTCCAGAGCTCCAGGTGGCCGCCGTACTCCTCCTTCCAGTCCTGGTTCAGATAGACCAGCAGGTTCAGCCGCCGGTCGAGCTTGAGCAGCGGGTGCCAGTTGAAATCCACGTGCACCTTCAGGAATCCGCCGGGCTCGATCTGGTGCGGCCCGGCGCCGCCATAGTAGGGATCGGAGATCAGCCCCTCGATGCCGGTGAGCCGCTCCAGGAACTGGAGCAGCGGCGCCGAGTTCATCTCGTAGAGAAAGAGCTGGATCCGCGGCCGCAGGGGGTTCTCGTGCCAGTAGCCGAGCTTCTTCTCGGTAGGATTGTCGAACTTGCGCCAGGCGATCTCCTCCGGCCGCGGGAAGTCGTCCAGCACCTCCTCCAGGATCCCGTTCGGGAAGAGGTTGTCCAGAACGATATGGGGGAAGGGCTGCGCGTTCACATACTGCTCGCGCAGCGCGGCCGGATCGGCGTTGAGTCGAAACCTCATCTCTCCTCCTTCCAGGCATGCTCTCTCGCCCAGCGCACACCCTCGTCCAGCCGGGGGGCGACCTCCTCGGGCCGGAAACGGCGGCTCGCCAGCCAGCCGCGGCGCCGCGCCCTTCTCCACTCCCCCGCATCGGAAAGCAGCTCCTCGGCGGCCTCGGCGAAGGCCTGGGCGTCTCCCGGAGGCACCAGCCGTACGGCCCCGTCGCCGATGTGGACCGTCGAGGAGATGCGCGAGGCCACGGCCGGGACCCGGGAGGCCATGGCCTCCAGCAGCGGCAGCCCGAAGCCCTCCTCTTCCCGCGAAGGGAAGAGGAGCAGGTCGCACTCCCGCAGCTCGCGGGCGATCTCCGCGGGCGCCACTCCCGTGAGAAACCGATCGGGCTCGAGCAGCCGCCGCTCCTCCTCGGTCAGCTCCATGACCGAGATCCGCAGCACGCGGCAAGCGTATCCCCGTTCGCGCAGCCAGCGCACCGCCTCCAGCGCCGTGGGCACCCCCTTGACCTCGGCGCCGAAGATACCCGGCACCGCGATCCAGGGCTCCCGCCGCGGACGGAGACGGAACGTAGGGCGGAACAGCGGATCGAGCGGCGGCGGGACGACAACAGCTTCGCGGCCGAAACGGTCCTGGACCAGATCGGCCAGGTGCGGAGAGACGGCGAGGGTCGGCAGCGGCAGCGAGTAGGCCGCCTCGATCCGGGACAGGACCGGCGCGAGATGGACGAGCCCGCCCTCGTATCCCTGGCAGAAGTGGGCCAGCGGACCCAGGGCGAGCTGCCGCGAGCGCTCGATCGTAGTCCAGTAGGTGGCGATCACCAGGTCCTGCGAGGGGATGCGCGGCGCTTCGAGCCCGATGTTGACGTAGGCGGCGTCGATCCGGATCCAGTCCGGCTTTCCACCCTCGGCCAGGATGGTCAGCTCGTGCCCCAGCTCCTGGAGCAGGCGGGCGTGCTGGAAGATGACCTTGTTGCCGCCGTTGAGCTCCGGGTAGGGCAGGACGTAGGTGATGCGCACGTCAGATCCTCCCCCGAAGGAGCTCGCGCCCCTGCCCGTCCGTGACCTGAACGATCCAGCTCCCCTCCAGCCGGCCGGCGATCTCCTCCGGCAGGGTCCAGAGCCCCGGCGCGGAGATGCGCTCGGCCGCGGCCGGGAACCCGGCCGGGTTGGGCGAGACCTCCACCCAGGAACCGGCCTCGACAGGGATTGCCTTGAGGATCGGAAGCTCCGGAGGCCGGCGTTCGGGCAGACGCTCCAAGAGCCAGGTGAACCCGGCGCCGTAGTGGAGGCGCCGGAAGCGGCGGGCCGATTCCTCGAACCACTGACGCGAGCGGGGCTCCTTCGCCGCGCTCCGGTTGAAGAGGTGGACGGCCTCGGCGCCGGGCACGTACTCCGAGCGCAGCCCGAGCCGCCGCGCCCGGAGCAGCCAGTCGGTCTCCTCGAAGAACAGCCGGAACCCCTCGTCGAACGGCCCCACCCGCTCCCAGGCATCGCGCCGGATGGCCAGGAGGCTGCCGGAGAGCGACCAGCTCGCGAGGGGCGCGCGCGCCTCCCAATGCCGCCGGGCATGGACCCGCCACCGGCGCCGGCCGCGGAGCAGCTCCTCCAGCCGGCCCCGCTCCTCGGCCGGAGGGAGGAGCATCCGCCGTCCGCGGTCCCAGTAGAACGCCGGGCCGGCCACGGCCGCGCCGGACTCGAGCCGGTCCACGAGGGCGGGGATGCAGCCGGGGAGGACCAGCACGTCCGGGTTCATCAGCACGACCGCATCGGCCGTGGAGCGGGCGACGCCCAGGTTCACGCCGCCGGCATAGCCGAGGTTCGTCCCGGGATCGATCCGCTGCACGGGGAGGCTTTCGAGAAGGGCGCGGCCCGCGGCGTCGCTGCCGTTGTCCACCAGCAGCCACTCGGCGTCGATTCCCTCAGTATCGGCGATATTGGCGCGCAGGGCTTCGACCGCCTCCGCCGCCAGCTCGGGGGTGTGGTAGTGAACCAGGATCATCGCCAGGCGCATGGCCGGCTCTCAACTCTACATGACGCTGATACATGATAGAATGTGTCCATGCCTGCTCCGTCCAACATCTCGATCGTTACCGAACGAGGCCAGGTCTCCATCCCTTCCCACCTGCGCCGGGAGCTCGGCCTGGACAAAGGCCGGCGTCTCTTGTGGGAAAAGGTCGGCGATCGGGAGATTCGAATCGTCGTCCTGCCCGCAGCGCAACCTCGGGGCGCCGTCGCCATGCTGGGCTTCGCCCGGCGTTTCCGTGCGACGCGCACGACTCGCGACTGGATGAGAGAGCTTCGCGAAGGCGAGCGTTGATGGCCTGGGTCGTCGATACCTGCATGCTCATCGACGTGCTCGAGGATGACCCGGACCATGGGCGTTCCTCGGCGTTTACACTCGATGCGCATGCGGAGGAAGGTCTGCTCATCTGCCCGATCACCTACGCCGAGCTCGCGCCCGCCTTTCAGGGGGATCGTTCGCTCCAGGACGAGTTTCTGGCCGGAATCGGCGTGGATGCCCGGCAGGATTGGCTCTGGGAGGACACGCTGCGGTCCCATGACGCCTGGCACAGCTTTGTCCAGAGGAAGCGGTCGGGCCTGCTCCCGAAGAGACCGCTGGCGGACATCCTGATCGGTGCCTTTGCGACCCGTCATCAGGGGTTGATCACCCGGAATCCGGACGACTTCGGCCCTGTTTTTCCGAGCCTCACCTTGCGCGTGCCTCTCCGGGAGTGACCGCCCGCGGATCTCTCGACACGCGTCACGACGGGCGGGCGAGCGCGAACGTGCAGCCGCGGCAGATGAAGTCTTTGGGCGCCTCCTCGAGGCCGTAGATCCAGCGCCGCATGAGGGCGAGCCTGGGGCCCGTCAGCACCTCGTGGACGCTCTCGTGGTTCAGATCCCCGACGACGTATTTCTCGTCGTAGTCCTCGCAGCAGAGGAGGCACTGGCCGCGCGGGGTGATGTGGATGTGCTGGAGCGGCCGCGAGCCGACGTTGTCGCACCCGCACAGACGCTGGTTGGGGATCGCCGGGCGGTGGCCGATCTGAACGTGGCCCGTGCGGTCCATGACCTCGAAGTACTTGACCTCGAAGCGGCTGCCCGCGAAGCGCCGCGAGATCTCGTCGAAATCCCGCAGGTGCTCCTCGTTGCCGGTGCCCAGCACCACCATGTCCATCTTCTCCGCGACCGGCCGGTCCCTGGCGTAATCGAGGTTCTTGAGAACCAGGCCGAGGTGATCGCCGCCGCGCTCCTTCGTGTAGCGCTCCCGGTCGAGCGTCGACAGGTTGATCGAGAGGAAGCGCAGCCCGCCCATCTCCACGAGCCGATCGACCCGCGAGGGGGTCAGGCCGGTGCCGTTCGTGAGCACCGCGGGACGCAGGCCGGCGGCCTTGATGGCCCGCACCTGGTCCACGAACCGCTTGTCCGCCGTGGGCTCGTTGTAGTTGATCATGAACACGGCTTCGATCGTGTCCCGCCAGACCGACAGCTCGCCCAGGATGCGCTCGTAGAGGTCCATGGGCATGAAGTGGTCCTCGCGCGGCGCGACCGAGACCGGGCAGAAGTAGCAGGCCTGGTTGCAGACCGTGTGCGCTTCGAGCGACACGTACTTGAGCAGGAACCGGCGCTCGGGCTCCGAGTCGGCCGGCACCAGCCAGCCGGCGTCCGCCAGGCGGGCTCGCTCGGCCGAGGGGCTCCCGCCGGCCACCAGGGCGCGCAGCTCGGCATAGCCGGGCTCGCCCTCCGCGATCGTGCGGTCGGTCAAAGGGTTGTAAATCCGGTCCGGACCCACGTGCAGAAAAGGGTTCACCTGGAGCTCCGTGGCGCTCCAGGGGCGGGGGGCCGTATCGGCGGCATTGAGGATCGTCAGGCTTTCTGTCTTCATCGGGAGCTCGCAACTACCCTTTGTACGGACGAGCCGCTCCGGGCGTCGAGGTCCCAGGCGTGGTCGGCCCGGATCAGGCCGAAGGCGTACGTGGGGCTGTGCACCGTGAACGCGCGCGGGATCCGGCGCTGGTCGTAGATGTGCAGCCCCTCGCCGTCCAGCAGGAAAATATATACCGTGAACTCCCCCTTGACCAAAGGCAGCTCGGGAATCCGCAGCCGGGCGGCGTAGCGCCGCTGCCCGGTCCAGGGCGGCAGGCCGTCGAGATGGGTGGCGAAGGAGCAGACCTCCACCTCGTCCGAGCGGTTGATCCCCACCCCCAGATGGAAGGGCAGGCCGGCATCCTCGGCCTCCCACTCGATCTCCAGCTCCCAGGGCTCGCCGCTGGTGTACAGGGGCTCTCGAGAGGCGTTCAAGCGAAACGAGGTGATCCGCGCCGGCCGGAAGGTGCTCTCGGCAGTCCGCTCCGGCTCCGCTTCGTGAGCGGCGACGCTCTTGGCGACCAGGAAGTTCTCGTACTCCCGGATCACCTCCGAGACCGGACCGAGCGCCTCCGCCCGGCCGCTCTTGAGCCAGAGCGCCCGCTGGCAGAAGGAGGACACGTAGTACATGGCATGCGAGCAGAAGAGGAGCGTGCCGCCGCCGTCGACGAAGAGGAGCAGGCGGTCCATGCACTTCTTCTGGAAGTAGCCGTCCCCCACCGACAGCGCCTCGTCGATGATCAGCACGTCCGGCTCCACCTGCGTGGCGATCGAGAAGCCGAGCCGCATGGCCATGCCGGTCGAGTAGGTCTTCACCGGCTGGTCGATGAAGTCGCCGAGCTCGGAGAAGCCGACGATGTCCGGCATCTTCCGCCGCAGCTCCTCCTCGCCGAGGCCGAGCATGGCGGCGTTGAGCACGATGTTCTGGCGGCCGGTGAACTCCGGATGGAACCCGGAGCCGAGCTCCAGGATCGAGGCGATCTTGCCCTGCACCCCGAACGTGCCCGCGCTGGGCATCGTGATCCCGGCCAGGATCTTGAGGAGCGTGCTCTTGCCCGCACCGTTCTCGCCGACGATCGCGAGCCCCTCGCCACGCGGGATCGAGAAGCTCACGTCCTCCAGGGCGCGGAACTCCCGGTGGCGGGACCGCCGGAACAGGGCCTCGCGCAGCCGGTCCCACGGCGAGGCGTACACCCGGTAGACCTTGGTCAGGCCCGCGGCTTCGACGGCGTTCCACATTGGGGGATTCTACCCGAGACACTACCCGAGCCCCCGGAAGGGGAAACCTGCCGGCAGGCGCAGCATCTCGAAGAGCACCGCCACCAGCTCCTTGCGCTCGCCCGCCCGGTGCGGGTTGTGGAATTCCCACACGATCCGGCCGCCGCGGGTGACCTCCAGCGCGCGGCCGTTCTCGGACTCCGTGATCAGGGTGTTGCCGTTCGGCAGCCGCTGGCAGGAGCCGAGCGTCTTCGAGAAGAAGCCGCCGTGCTGCCACCGCACCCGGAGCGTGCGCGGATCGAGCTCGATCACCCGCGAGCGCTCACCCCCGGGACCGAGGTTGTCGAAGAGGAGGAGGCCGCCGTCGTCGAGCAGCGCCGGCTGGTGCTGGCGCCGCCAGCTCCCCGTCCGCGCCCAGACGATCTCCTCCCGCTCCGGGTCGAGGACCGCCAGGGCATCGAGCTTGAGGACCGACAGGAGCACGTTGCCCTTCCGGAACACCGGGTCCGTCCCCCGCCGGGATCGACCGTCCAGGACCTCAAGCGTGTTGGTGTGGAAGACATCCCCGGCGCGCTCCATCCGGCTGAGCAACGGGGCGAACCGCGAGCGCTCGAACGCCCGGAGCAACGGGATCCGGCGGACCAGCCGGCCGCGGGGATCGAGCACCGTCACGAAGTCCTCCAGCACCCCTTCCCTGCCGGTCCGGTCCAGGATCCAGATGCGGCCGTCCGCCAGCACCTGCAGGTCGTGGTGGAAGCCGCCGCGCCGCGACCAGAGCACGTTCGAGCGGGCATCCAGCTTCACGATCCCCAGCCCCTCGTAGATCGCCAGAAGGTCGCCGTTCGGGAACAGCCAGGCCCGGCGCCAGTACTCCAGCTTCGCCATGCGGGGGTCGACCGCGAGCTCCGGCCAGAGCCGCCGCAGAGGCTGGCGCCAGCGGTGGAGCGTGTGGCCGCCGCGGTCCATCAGCACCGCCTCCGCGGCATGGCCCGAGAGATAGAGGTTGAGGCCCGGCGAGACCGCGGCCGGATCGTGAACCACGACAAGGGGCTGGCTCTCTGCCGGACGATACCCCTGAAGATACGGGAGGGCCCGCCACTTGCCCTCCGCGGCAAGCAGGAGGGCCGCGCAGAGCAGCCCAAAAGAAAAGACCGCCGGCAGTGCCGGCGGCCTTGCAGCGAACGGACGTATCGGGGCCAGGGGTCGGCCGCTACCGGGTCTCACCCTGGATGTAGAACGGGTCGTTCGTCTTGTTGTTGACCACCTGGGCCGCGGCGATCGCCTTGCCGCTCTTGACCACGACCTGGATGGTGAAGCCGCCGGCCACGCCGTTCTTGCCGGTCAGCGGGTGCTGCGAGGCGCTGAACTGCCGCAGCTTGCCCGCGCCGACCGCCGCGTTGGCGACCCGGCCGAGCTCCTGGCCGTTCAGGCCGCGGTAGATGATGTCGTAGGTGCCCGCCTGGCCGCTCGGGTTGTACAGCCAGACGGTCGTGCGGTAGTTGGCGTCGTGGCGCAGGCCGACCAGGTAGTGGACCTCGCCGGCTGCGGCGGCATCCTCGTCGGTGAACGCCGCCATGGACAGCCCGAAGCGCGAACCGGGGTTCGACTTCGTGGTCAGGTAGCTCTCGCCCTGCACCACCGGGAAGACGCTGTCCGGCGCATCGCTCTCGATGGTCACCAGACCCACGGCATCCTTGAGGTTCCACTTCTTGCCGACGTTCTCCACGCGCTCCGTCTCACCCGGCTGCAGGGTGATCTTGAGCGGCGCCGTGGGCTGGCTGGCCGGACCCGCGGAGAGGAAGCTCACGTCCGCGAGCGCCACCTGCGCGCCGGTGTTGGAGAGCACCACGTCGCTCTGCCAGGTGCTGTTGTTCAAGCCCTTCGTGCTCATCGCGCCGAGGAGGTAGAGCTTGGACTTGCTCGACGTGCCGACGCCCAGGTACGAGGGGTCCTTGGAGACCGTCCGCACGTTGGCGCCGTAGGGGTAGAGCCGGCTGCCGCTGACGGTCTCCACCTCGACCCGGTAGTCGGTCTCGGTGTCGACGCCGAACAGCGACTTGATCTCGGAGCGCTGGTACTGCCGCTGTGCGAAGCCCGACAGGTTCAGGTCGCCGCTCGGCGTGCCGATCGGCTGGCCCAGCTTGTCGAAGAACTTCAGGCGGTAGACCGCCGCCCCGGCGTTCGGGTTGCTGATGCCGAAGTACGCCTGCTGGGCGGTGTTGTCGTTGAGGCCCACCAGGTACTGCACCCGGCGGCCCGTGACAGCCGCGGCTGCGGCCTCGTTGCCCAGCGCCACGGCCGGGACCGTCAGGCCGTACTGCGAGCCCTTCTTGCCGTTGACCGTGTTGAACGAGGTCATCACCGGGTCGCGGTCGCCCTTCACCTTCGTGATGGTCACGAAGCCGGTGGCGTTCTCGACCTTGAACAGCCCCTTCAGCACGTCGACCACGTACTGGGTCGCGCCGGGCTGGATCGTCAGGGCGGCCCGCGGCGGATTGGCCTCGGGAGTACCCTGGCGGCGGAACTCGAGCACGACCTCCATCGCGGTCGTGCCCGGGTTATGGAGGAAGAGGTTGCTCGACTGCGCCAGCACGCCGCGGCTCTGGGCGACCCAGGGCAGGACGATCCCGCTGGCCTCGGGCTCCACCCCGGGCGCGACATTGAACGTCCGCGAGGCCGTGGACGTGTTGGCGCCCTTGCCGACGGTCAGCGTGACCGTGAAATTGCCGGCCTGGCTGAACGTGTGGGTCGCCGAGGCGCCGGTGGCCGTGCCGCCGTCGCCGAAGCTCCAGGCCCAGCTCGTCGGATCGCCCGTGCTCGTGCTCGTGAACGTCACCGCCTGGCCCGTCTCGGCCGTGCAGGTGTTGCCGCTGCACGCGGCGCTGGTCTGGAAGCTGGCGCCGAGCGGCGGCTCACCCGAGCCGGGGCTGACGTCGAACCTCTTGGAGACGGTGGCCGTGTTGGCACCCTTGCCGATCGTGAGCGTCACGGTGAAAACGCCGGCCTGCTGGAAGGAATGGGTCACCGCCGCGCCGTTCGCCGTGCCTCCGTCGCCGAAGGTCCACGCCCAGCTCGTCGGGCTGCCCGTGCTCGTGCTCGTGAATGACACCGCCTGGCCGGTCTCGGCCGAGCAGGTTTCGAACCCGAGCTCGTTCTTGCAGTTGGTGGTCTGGAAGTTGGCGGCGAGCGGCACCTCGCCGGTTCCGACGACCACCGTCTTGGCCACCGTGGCCTCGCAGAACGGAGCCGGCGGGCAGTTGCCGGCCTTGGTCACGCTGAGCTGCACCTGGTAGGAGCCCGGCTGGGCAAAGGTGTGGGTCACCTGGGCGCCACTGCCGAGGGGCGTGCCGTCGCCGAACTGCCACAGCCAGCCCGTGGGGCTCCCCTGCGAGGCGGCGGCGGAGAAGCTCACCGCCTGGCCCGCGGTCGGCGCCGTCGGCGTATAGGAGAACTCGGCCTTGAGCGTCGTACCGCCACCACCGCCACCACCGCCGCCACCGCCACCGGTGCCGCTCGAAATCTGCACTGTCTTCGTACCCGTCACTCCGCTGCAGGCGCTGTTGCTGACGGTGATGGTCTTGCTGCCGGTGGTGCCCCAGGTGATGGTCACCTGGCTGCTCGAGCCGCCCGTGACGGTGCCGTCTCCGGCGGACCAGCTCCAGCCGTTCGAGCTCGGGCTGCAGGAGCCGCTGCCCTGGGCGGAGAAGCTGAGCGCCGTGTTCGGCTGGCCGGAGCTCGGACCGTTGACCGAGATGCTGCTGCCACCGCCACCGCCACCGCCGCCGCCCGGCGAGTCGACTGTGATCTTGATCGGGCTGGTCGCCGGCGGGTACACGTCCTGCTCATTCGCGCCGCGCCGCACAACCAGCTTGGGGAAGTTGGCACCCGCCGAGGCGTAGGTGTGCCTGATGATCCGCAGACCGCCCTGCGGCGTGAAGTCCGCTTCGTCGAGCAGCTCCTCGCCCGGGTCGAGATTGTCGCCGTCGCCGTTCCAGTCGAACTGCCAGCTGTCGGCGCCGGTAGAGATGTCGGCGAAGATGACCTCCACGCCGGCGGTGACCGAGCAGTTGTCAGGGCTGAAGCACTGGGCGCCGCCGGCGACCGAGAAGAGCGCCTTGAGCTGCGTGATCTGGGTGATCGTGACCGGAAGCGCCGCGCTCTCCACCCCGGTGCCCTGGGCCAGCGTGCAGTTCCTCACCTTCACCCGGACCTCCCGGGCGCCGGTGGCGGTGTAGCTGTGGGTCGGCTTGGGGCCGGTCTCCGGATCGTTGGAGAACGCGGTCCAGTTGGAGGTCGCGGGATTCATGTCGTCATCGAAGTCCCACGCCCACTCCGTCGCGCCCGGCACGGCGACGTTGAACGTCACCGTTCCCGAGGTGAAGGTCAGGTTCGTCGGCGCGAAGCTCCCCTGCAGCGGCAGGATCGCCAGGGGCGCCAGCGTGAGCTCCTTCGTCCTCTCGACGCTGCCCTCGTCGTTCGATAGGATCAGCCTGGCCGTGTAGGATCCCGCGTTCTGGCCGGTGGAGTCCCAGACATAGGAGTCGGCGGCACCAGGGGCCGGGTCCGGCGTCGTGGCGTTCACGACCTGGAAGTCGTACGCCAGCGCCGGGCGGCCCTTGGCGCCGACCGCCTTGAGCGTGACCGGCTGGCAGACCGTCGGGTTCGCAGGCGTGACCTGGACGCTATCGAGCACCGGCGCCGGATCGAGCACGGTCACCGTCCTGGGCTTGGGAGCGCTCGGGAGGCCGTCCCGGGTGACCACCAGCGTGACGCTCCTGTCTCCGAGGGGTTCGGGAAAGGTCACCACCGGGTTCTTGGTAGAGGTCGTCGAGGGAGACACCGGCGTGCCGTCGCCGAAACTCCAGGTCCGGCTCGTCGGCGCACCGCTCGACTGGTCGGTGAACTGGACCTTGGTGCCCACGTAGATGTTCGTGTCGCTCCCCTGGTCGATGGCCTCGAAGGAGAAGTTGGCGACCGGCGGCCCGCCGCTCCCGACGATCTTGTGCGCATCGAGGATGCTCATGGCCGCCCGGTAGAGATGACCGTTGTAGACCTGTCCGATGCGCGGCCCCACGAGATTGAAGCCGGTGGAGCAGTCCTGGTAGTACCACCCCCAGTAGCCGCTCGCGTGCTTCTGGGGCGTGAGCTCCGTGGGGCTGCTGACGTTGGTGGCGTCGAAGATGTACTCGCGCTGCGGCGCGCAGCTCCCCAAGTCGTCCCCACTCACGTAGAGGTAGGTCTTGCCCCCGTCCTGGGACACGGTGACGTTTCCGAGCAAGCTCGGCGAGGTGAGCGCCTTCGACCAGACCACCGGCGCGCTGGAGCAGCCATTCGGGCTGGCGATGCAGCTCACGTTGTGGATCGTCAGCGTCTTCGACACGTCCATGCGAGCCAGATAGTAGGAGCCGCCCGTCTCCCACATCGCCACGCCCATGGCGGCGGCATCCATCTGCAGGACCGGCGTCGGCGCGCCGGGATCCGCCAGGCTCCAGATCTTGGTGACACCGCCGCCCAGCCACTTCCCGGTCGCCAGGAAATTGCCCACGCCGTGCAGGGTAAGCCAGGAGGGGCCTAGAGCGGTGACCTCGCCCTTGTAGACGGCGCCCCGGGAGGACTGGCAGCTCGTCCCGGGAATCGCTTCATAGCACCCCCCCTTGGGGGAGGTCGGCGTGGGCAGGTCCTCGGCGGCCGACATGTTGAACCGGTGTACCTTACCCTTGTCCGCGATGACGTAGGCCCAATCCGTGCCACCGACGTCAACGGCATAGACCTGGCTCGGAACGATCGAGGTCTGGTACTTCACGGCGGGCAAACCGGGATCCGAGGTGTCGACGATGGCGAAGCCCTGGACCTCCAGGGTGAGGGCGAGGATGCCGTTGTTGCCCTTCGGTGCATCGAGGGCCTTGACGAACCAGTCCGAGTCGCCGGCGTGGAACCAGAACGGGAAGCTGCCGAACCCCTGCTCCCACGAGCCGTAGATGTAGGAGGCGCGGTTGCCCGTGGCCGGAGGACCGCCCGCCAGGTTGTAGATCTCCAGACCCTGGCCGGTGGCGGCAAAGAGGATTCCATCCTCGATGTCGAGGGCGTAATACTCGAGGACGTTCCCCCGGCGGGGATCCGAGTGTCCTGCGAACCAGGTGGAATCGCCCAGGATGGAGGCGGGATTCAGCGGGCCCGTCTCGTCCCAGCGGGCATTCGGGTCGTTCGGGTTGGTCGATCCGGGTACAGGGACAGCCGGCGATCCGCTTCCACCCAGGCCGGACGCGGATCCACCACCGAGGAGGAGCCCCAGGATCAGCGCGAGCAACGGTGCCCGCACCGAGAGGCTGAGAAGAGAGCGAAGACGCGCGTCAAGTTTCATCCTGGACTTCCTCCATCGCATCGTTTCTGCGGCGTACTCGTGTTGCAACCTGCCACATATCTGTGGACATCGAAATAGGAGCATGTCTCCTGGAAAGGACCTCCTTGCAATCAGAAGGTTGCCTGGCCCTTTCTCGCCCGTTTGCCTTGTTCGACCGCTCCACGGTGCTTCCCGGGGGAGCACCGCGCAAAGGTCGAAGCAGAAGAGGGAGGGCGCTGCCGAGGCAGCGCCCTCCGGGAAGCCGGCTTAGTTGACCGGGATGCTGACGGTGTGCGGTCTGTTGGCGTTGTCGAGCTGGATGCCGTCGTAGCCGACGCTGAAGCGGCCCTCGGCGTCCATCACCGTCTCCAGCCACATCTGCGCGAGGCCGTCGGGATAGACGGTGTCGGCGTGCCGCAGGTTGAGCCATACCCAACCGAAGTTGAACGGCGCCAGGAGGTCAACGGCCACATCGACGCGCTGCGCCTCGTCCGGGATCGAAACCTCCTGCTCGCAGGTCGGGTCACCCGAGGGGCACTCGTCAATGGTGACCGGCTGCTCGCGCTCATCGAAGATCACGATCTGGGTGGCCTCGAGCGGCCACCATGCCGGGCCGTCGTTGTTGCAGCTATAGGGGGAGTCGAGCTCGTTGGCCTCGCGCCAGACGAGGAAGTCGGTGCCGCCATTGAAAACGCCGCCGTTGAGGTAGCGGGCCGCCATCGTGGTCGGCAGCGGCTCGCGCTGGTCGTCGGCGGTGGCGAGGTTGTAGCGGCCGTAGAAGGTGTGCTGGCCCGGCGCGAAGCAAGGCGTTCCGGGCGGAATGATCTCGACCGCGCCGGCGGTGCCGCCGATCGGGTTGGTGACGAGGATGCGCTCCGCCGGGCAGGCCTCGATGTGGACGAGGGTCTCACCCTGGGCGAAGTTCTCGCGCGAGTTGACGTGGAAGTAGTCGCCCCAGAGGACGTTCTGGTTGGTGAGGAACGGCCCGTACTGGGCGTAGTCCGAGGGGAAGAACAGGTTGCAGGCGTTCACGGTGTCGACCGTGACGTAGCCGCGCAGAATATCGTCCTGCTTGCGCGAGCCGTAGCAGTTCGGAGCGGGGACGGTCGGCGACGGGTTGCCCTGCAGCACCTCCTGGAGGTGATTCAGGAACGAGGCGCTGATCGAGCCGTCCACCGCGTAGGGCAGAGCCGAGCAGCTCGTGTAGTTGATGTCGGCCGAGGCGATGCCGCGCGGGCTGATGCCGACGTTGATGTTGGCGCCGTTCGGGTCCTGACCCGAGGACGCCGTGCGCGGCAGGTCGCCCCCGACGAGGATGTCGCGCAGGTTGATGGTCTGCACGTCAAAGCCGGTCAGGTACACGTCGAAGTCGAGGACGGGGACCGACTGGTCGCTCCAGACCGTGACGTGCGCCAGGACGGCGGCTGCCGAGGCGTTGTTGATCGAAAACAGGGTGGTGACCCCCTCGGGGTCGTCGATGTCCACCTCGAAATACGGGAGCAGCAGGGTGGCGGCAGGCACCGCGTCGATCGTGTTGATGACGGCGAACGCCTGACCGCCCAGACCCAGCAGGCTCACCAGGGCGAGGCAAAGGCAGAGTTTTCTCATTTCAGACAATCTCCTTGAGTAACCGTTGAGGTTTCCAACTGCAAAACCAGCACTGCAACAACTTCGCTCTCCGGGTAAATGCCATCACCTCCCGTTTAAAGAGTAGAAACTCGTAAGAGCCGCCGCACGGTTCCGGCCGTGCCGGGTGCGACTGCGCTCGTTGATTTCTTGTCGGCGGCCGTTCCTCCCAGGGTTCCAGGCAACCTCCGCTCTTGATTATGCTTCTGCACTATAAGCAGCTCCCGGCAGATTTGTCAAGACGCTGAAACGGCGTTCACCTGTTTGCCGGCCGCCGCGGCGCCGCCTTCCAGGCCGCCAGGTTCCCCTCGTTCCGGCACAGCTCCGGGTCGAACATCGCCGAGGGCTCGCCCGCGAATCCGGCCACCAGCTCCTCCGCCGCGTCGCCGTCCAGGTTCGCGATCCGGACGTCGAAGCCGCTGCACCGCCCCTCGCTGGGCGCGATCTCGACGCTCTGCTCGCGGACGAAGGAGCCGTCGCCATTGCCGAGGAAAAGCCAGACCTCGCCCTTCCCGGTCAGCGCAGCCAGATCGAGCTTCCCGTCGCCGTCGAGGTCGCCGCTGTCCAGCGCCATCAGCCAGGCGCGGCCCTCCTCGAACGCCAGCCCGCGGCGCTCCCATCCGACCTCTCCCGCGGCGGAACCGGCACGGGAGAAGAACAGGTCGATGCCCGTGCGCCAGACGCCGAGCTCGTTCGCGAGATAGCCGATCGCCAAGTCGGTCCGCCCGTCGCGGTCGAGGTCGGCGGCATGGACCGCCCTCACGTAAGACCTCGGCCGCAACTGGGACAGGCCGGCGGTGGCCCAGTCGCCGTCAACTCCTCCGATCCTCAAGATTTTCTCTTCTCCCAGGACACTCGATGCAAGAACCATATCCAATCGGCCGTCATTCGTAAAGTCCGCAACTGCGAGGTCGTCGCCGAAGAGCCCCACGCCGTCAGCGAGCTCGTCCTTGCGCACCCAGCTCCCATCCCCCTGGTTGAGGTAGACCAGCGCACCGAACGCCCCGCCCAGCCCCCGCCCGCCGCTCCCGGGAGCGCTCCCCATGCGCGGCCCCTCCCCGAGGGCGATCAGGTCCGGCCGGCCGTCGCCGTTCCAGTCGGCGGCCTCCAGGGCGCGCGACGAGAACGGCGGCCCTTCCTGGTCCATCTTTCCTTCGAGATCCAGGCCCTTGCCCCAGTCCTTGAAGCTCTGCGGCCCATCGGCGACCAGCACGGCGAAGCCGCGCAGGTGCATGGCCAGTGCCAGGTCGAGGCGGCCATCGCCGTTGAAGTCCGCCACGGCCGGGTCGCCGTAGTCATAGGGCAGGGGCGGAATCTGGATCTGCCAGCGCAGCCAGTTGCCCTTGCCGTCGCCCAGGAAGATCTGGGGCCGCCCGTCGCCCTTGCGGATGGGGCTGTGGACGATGTCCGGGTGCCCGTCCCCGTTCATGTCGGCGATCTCGAAGCCGTTGCGCCACTGGCCCCGCGTCGGCAGCCCCCGGTCGAAGGGCTCGAAAACGAGGCGGTCGGCGGTCCCGGTGTCGCTGCGGTAGCTGGCCGCCACCTGCGCCTTTTCCTCGGGGGTGGGCTCGCGCTTCTCCACCTTGGATCCCCTGGGCTGCCGCTGCACCTCGTACATCTTGAGCTGGAAGCTGTCCTCGTCGTAGCTCGCGACGTCGAACTCCATCCCGTAGGGGAGCCGCACCCGGGTCTTCTCCTCGTTGAGCCACTGGTACCACCCCTCGACCCTGGCCATCTCCGCGAGGAAGTACCTGCGGCCGCTCGCCTCGTCGATCAGCCACTTGCCGTCGGGCGGCTCGACCGCGGGCAACGACGGAGCGGAGCGGGCGGGAGGGGCGGTATCGGGGGCCGGAGCGGCCTGCTCCGGGGCCGCGGCCGCGCCGGCCGGCGCGGCGGGCGGAGGCTGCTGCGAGCAGGCCACGAGGACGGCAAAGCCGCCGACGGCCAGCAGCCGGCGGGCATGGATTGAGCGAACGGAGACCGGACGATATCTGGGCATTTCCATCATTCCTCTATCGGGTAAGGATCCTCTCGCGGCGAGGACGGCGGGCCGATCTCAGATCTCATCAGCGAACGCCCTCTTGAGGCGGCGGAACAACCAAAAGCCGGAAGATAGTAGCACGGCCACCACCAGGGCCAGAATCCAGGTCCCCGGGGCCGGTGTCACGCTGCCGCCGAGGAAGGCCTGCCGGTAGAGCCCCACCAGCGGAGTCAGGGGGTTGAGCTCGAGCCAGCCGCGGAACCTCTCCGGTACCAGCGCGAGCGGATAGACGACCGGGGTCAGGTAGAACCAGGCGTTGAAGACCAGGCCGAGGACCTGCGCGGTGTCGCGGAAGAACACGTGCAGGCCCGACACCAGGAGACCGATCCCCAGGGTCAGCCCCACCTGGAGCGGCACCGCGATCAGCAGCAACGGCAGCCCGCCCCACGAGAGCTCCCCCACCCAGGCCAGGACACCCAGGAAGATGGCCGCGGCGATGGCCTCGTGCAGCAGCGCCGTCAGCACCACGGCCAGGACCAGGATCTCCGAGGGAAAACGCAGCTTCTTCACCAAGCTGGCGTTGTCCGTGATCGCGGTGGACGAGCGCAGCACCCCCTCGTGCAGGGCCATCCACGGCAGCAGCCCGCTGAACAGGAAGACCGCGAAGTAGCGGGTGCGCACCTCCCCCACCGGGCTGACCTTCATCACCGTCGAGAAGACGAAGGTGAACAGCAGCAGGAGCCAGAGCGGCTGCACCAGGGACCACGCGAAGCCGAGCAGCGACCCGGCGTAGCGCCCCTGGAAGTCCCGCTTGACGAGCTCCCGCAAGAGGAAGAGATGGCTGCGCACGATCCTCATGGCTCCGGACGTGTATGCGGTTGACAGGGTGGCGGCGTCGCCGTACCATCAGTCCAGCAGCACGGCAATACGAGTCTGACATAAACGAGCCCCAGAGCAAATCCTCGATGTCCACCGCCAGCAAGGTCCGCCAGATCCAGCTCGTCGGGCAGAAGATCCGGCAGCTCCGCAAGGAGCACAAGCTGACTCAGGTCGAGCTCTCGCACCGCCTGGGCATCCAGCAGTCGGACCTCTCGCGGATGGAGCAGGGGGAGTACCGGGTCAGCCTCGACACGCTTTTCCGCATCCTCGCCGAGTTCAAGGTCGGAATCGGCGAATTCTTCGAGGACGTCGCCAAGGAGTCGATCACCCCGCGCGACGTCCAGCTCGTCCAGAAGTTCAAGGATCTTCCTGATCACGCACAACGGGAGGTCGAGGACTTCATCGCTTTCAAGCAGGCACAGGGCCGCAGAGAGAGCCCGGACACCGACGACTGACAGGAGACAAGCTTGATCACGGACACAGGCAAGGTGGACGGCGCCGCGTTCGAGGAGCTCAGGAGCCTGGCGCATCGCGCTGTCGACGCCGGCCGCCTCGAAGAGGCGCAGAGCTTCATCGAGCAGGCGCTCGCATGGGCCAGGGAGCATGGGACCCAGCAGCAGGTCGACCATGCCTCGTGCAACCGCGCGGCGCTGGCGATCCAGCTCGGACGGGGCGAGGGCGAGCTGGCCGCGCTGCGCGAGATCCTGCTGCGCAGCGGGGACCCTGCAACGAACCGGCTTGCGGCCTATCACCTCTCGCTGCACTACGAGGTGGTCAAGAACTTCAAGAAGAGCCTCTTCTATGCCCGGATCGCCCGCGACCGCGCCAACGTCCTCGGCGTGCCGGAATGGCTGGCCTCGAGCCACAACCAGCTCGGGAACGCGCTGCTTGGCGAGAGCCTGATCGACGAGGCGTCCCGCGAGTATGAGCAGGCGCTGGAGCTGATGCCCGGCGAGCGGTCGGTGGTGCGGGCCCTCGTGCTCAACAACCTCGGCTATTGCCGAGTGCTCCAGCGGCGCTCCCACGAGGGATACGCGCTCCTCTATGAGGCTCTCTCCGACCTGCGGAAGTTCCGGGCCTTGCGCTACCAGGTGCTGCCGCACCTCGACCTCTGCTTCGCCCACCTGGAGACGGGCCGCTATCGGCTCGCGAATCGCCAGGGGATGCTGGCCCTCCGATTGGCCGAGGAGACCGGCCAGATCGATTCGATCAAGAACGCCCTTTACCTCCTCGGCGAAGCGGCCAACCTGAGCGGCGATACCGAGACCGCCCGCGAGCACTTCACCCGTCTGCACCGGGAGTTCTTCCCGGACCAGACCTACCTGCCCGGTTTCCTGCTCGCGGTCGACGTCCGCAAGCTCGTCAACCTGCACGCTTGAGGTCTCTCATGGATAGGCTCGCAAAGATCCGCACCCTCGCCCTCGGCCTGATCCTGGGCCTCCTCGCGTCCACGGCGTTCGCTCAACGGGATGCCGTGCTGGGTGCCGGCGGCGCGCTGTACGAAGTCAAGACCGGGGCCTACGGCGGTCTTTTCCCCAAGGGCCGCGAGCTTCCGGCCGCCACTCCCGTGCTGGTTCTCGACGTGTCGCGCCCCGGCATGGCGAGCGAGAGGATCCTGGTTCCCTGGACCGAAGATGCCGACATCGAGGGCTCCCCTTCGCTGATCTTCGAGGATGCCACGGACACGGTCTTCCTGGTGTGCGAGACCCGGATCAACTCGATCCACTCGATCCTCGAGCTGTCCAGCTACGACGGAAACGGGGGCTGGTCAACGCCGATCGAGGTCGAGAAGAACCCCTCGTCCCTGAAGACATCGCCGCAGCTTGCGATCACCAGGGACTCGTACGCGGACGAGGATGCCGACGGGAAGCCGGCCACTCGGCACCGCACGCTGCTCCACGTGATCTGGGCGGAGGAGTACGGCTCGGGTACGTACAGGACCTTCTACATGCCCCTGCTCCTCGAGGATGGCCACTACGCCGGGTCCGACTCGCTGTTCGACCTGAGCCAGTTCGACACGGCCCCGGCGGTGACCACCCCCCTGGCGCCGGCTCTCGCGCGCAATCCCGTGATCCAGGAAGGGCGCGACGGACGCACCGTGGTCGTCGCCTTCACCTCCGCGGATACGGGCAGGCTGGCCGTGGTCGAGATCGATTCTCTGCCGGTGGAGCTCTCCCTTCTCGCTGACGGCGCCCGTGCCCAGATCATCGACCTTGGAGCCCGGTACTCCTACCCTGCGAACCTGGCGTCCATGGCCACCGAGATCCATGACCGCATCGTCGGGATTGGCGGCGCCTTTCATCCGGAAATCGTCGAGTCGATCGCCGATATGGTCTACGGCATGGTGCTGAGGCAGGGCGGGAAGAAGGATCTGGTCCCCCTGGCGGGCGAAGCCCGCGCCCAGATCATCGATCTGGGGGCCAAGCTGTCCGGCCGGGGTCTGCGGACCTCCACGGCGGCCTCGATCGATCTGCCGGCCATCGCGACGGTGAAGTCCTCGAGCGGGGAGGCCGAATCCCTTCCTTCTCATCTGGTCCAGTTCCGCGTCACCTCCACCCGGCCGGCGCCGGGGGCCGGTGACAAGGATCTCCGCCTCTTCGTGTCGAAGAACGGCGAGCACGTCCTGGTCTCCTGGTTTGAAAAGGACCGCCTCCTGTACCGCACCAGCGAGGGCGAAGGCTGGAGCGACGTCCTTCAACTGCCGATTTCGCCGTCGCTGGACCTCCGCCGCGCCTACGAAATCCTGGAACAGAGAGTCCGCAACCGCTAGACGGCCGATCATCAGGCGCGCTCGACCGCCAGGGACTCCCCCGTCGGGCGCGCCGGCAACACCTTCCCCCCCAGCTCTTCCAGTCCCTCTGCAAGGTTGCCCTTCCGCTCGGGAGGACAGAGGAAGGCCAGGCAGCCTCCCCCGCCTGCGCCGCAGGCCTTGCCTCCCCAGGCTCCCAGGGCGAGGGCGCGCTCGATCAGATCCTCCAGGAGCGGCGTGGAGATCCCCTCGGCCAGACGGCGGCGGAAGCTCCACTCGCGGCTCATCAGCTCTCCGACGCGGGGGAGATCCCCGGCCTCCAGCGCCGGCGCCAGCTCGGCCGCGGCTCCGGCGATGCCGCGGAACAGCTCCGTGATCTCGGCCTCCCCGTCCAGCCGCCGTCGCACCACCTGCCAGTTGTTGCCCGCCGAGAAGTGGCTGGCACCCGAGTAGACCACCAGGAGACTGTCGCCGAGCCGCTCCAGGTCCACGCCGAGCCGCCGCACCTGCTCGCCTCCGGGGAGCTGCCGGATCTCCAGCGCTCCGCCCAGGAGCGCCGGATAGTGGTCCTGCATGCCGGTCGGAAGGCTCATCAGCCGCGCCTCCAGGTCGCGCGCCAGGCGGGCCTTCTCCCTGGGCTGCGTCCGCGGCAGGCCCAGCTCCTCCTCGGCCGCCGCGATCAGGGCGATCACCAGCGCGGAGCTGCCCCCCAATCCTCCCCCGCGGGGAGAATCGCTGGCGAGCTCCACCTCGACCGGAGGCAGGCCGAGCGCGGCGGCCACCACCGCCACCAGCGCCCCCTCGGGATGGGCGGCGAGCTCCTCCACCGAAGCGGCGCGGACGGCGCTCTCGCCCTGGCGGACCAGATATTCGGCACGGGCGCCGCCGCTGCGTCGCAGGACGACGGTCGCGGCGAGATCGATGGCGACGTTGACGGTGCAGGCGCCGGGGTGGAAGAGGCCCAGCGGCCAGATGTCCAGGGTGCCGCCGGCCAGATCGACGCGGCACCAGGCCCGCGCGGTGGTCATTCCCGGCTTACCGAATCAGCGGGCGACCTGTCCGGCGGGCTGGGCGAGGACGGCATCCTGCACGGCGAGCAGGGTCTCGGGCGCCATGGCGCCGGCTCCGGGGATGCGCAGGTTCGGCGACGGCGTGCCGCTCTGCAGGCTGGCCAGCACCTCGTTGCGCCAGGAGCGGAAGGACGCGAGCTTGCTGCTGGGGATCGGCTCGTCGCGCACGCTCTTGAGCGTCAGCGGATCGATCCACCGCCCGTTCTGCTGCACCCGGTAGTCCAGGTGGGGGCCGGAAGCCAGGCCGGTCGCGCCGGTATAGGCGATGATGTCCCCCTGCCGCACGCGCACGCCCGGGCGGATGCCCTTGGCGAAGCGCGACAGGTGGAGATAGGCCGTGACGAAGCCGCCCGCGTGCCGGACCTTCACCACGTTGCCGCCGCCCCGGTCCCAGCCGTTGAACGTGACCACGCCGTTGGCCGTGACCTGGACCGGCGTGCCCACCGGCGCGCCGTAGTCGACGCCCCAGTGCGGGCGGTAGGCCTTGAGGACCGGATGGAAGCGGCGGGTGGTGAAGACGGAGGTGATGCGGGAGTAGCGCAGCGGGGAACGGAGGAACATCTTCCGGAGAGGCCGCCCTTCCCCGTCGTAATAAGTGCCCGAGTCGCCGTAGCGGTAGGCCTCGTGGCGCCGGCTCCGGCTGTCGTCGTAGACCAGGGCGTAGATCGCGCCCACGGCGTGGGGCTCGCCTTCCAGGAGGACCTCCTCGTAGAGGATCTCGAACCGGTCCCCCTTCTTGAGGTCGCGCGTGAAGTCGAGGTCCCACTGCAGCACGTCCGCCATGCGGAACGAGAGCCCGGCGGGACCGCCGGCCTTGCGGATCGACGTGTCCATCGAGCCGTCCAGGGTCCCGCGCAGGGCGCGCATCCGGACCGTGCGCTCGAACGGCTGCCAGGCCACCTGCCAGGCCTTTTCAAGACCGCGATTGGCGCGGGTCATCTCCACCCTGCCGCTGCCTTCGAGGGTCAGCTGGAACGAGTCCAGCGTGGAATCGGGATTGAAGAAGGCCGAGTACTGGTTGCCCGCCTTGAGCCGGCGCAGGTTGAGCCGCTCCGCCAGCGCGTTCGTGGCCTGCCGCGCCTCCACGCCTCCGAGGCCGAGCTTCTCGAACACGTCGGCCACCGTCTCCCCGCGCATCAGCGTGAGCTCCACCGGGATCCGCGCCTGGTCGATCAGGCCGGAGGCTTCGGTCGGGAGAGCGATGCGCTGGTGGAACCGGAGTGTCGGAGGGAGGGGATAGGGGGACTGGTTGTAGGCTTCGAGGTTCCGGGTAGAGAGGGACAACCCCACTGCCAGGAGGATCAGCCCGAGCGGCAGCGCCAGGCGGATAAAATGCAAAGCAAGCTTGACCCTCTTCAACTGCATCCGTGCGGACCTCCCTGGCTGACAAAGGGTGGCTTCAGGGCACTCAGGCTCAATTTGACGACCGGGCGGGATAGTACCAAGGACTCGCCGGACATTGCAACCCAGATCTGCGACGGTGAGAGGAAGGGAGAAAGTGCGGCGGAAAGATACGGCGAAGTGCTCGCAGAATGGGCACTTCCGCCGCTCCCGGCGTGCAGCCGGGGGACAGGCTTCCCATCCCTACAATATCCGCACCCCCTCATCCGTCTACCACCGTAGATGAAGAACGCAGCGAGCGTGGAGCCCATGCCAGTCGAACAGGACCAGCGGATCTCCAAGGTGGTCAAGCGGGAGCAGCTCCGGCTGCGCAGCTTCATCCGCCGGCACGTGCCCGACCCGCGCGACGCCGAGGACATCCTGCAGGAGGTCTTCTACGAGCTGGTGGAAGCGAACCGCCTGCTGATGCCGATCGAGCACGTCACCGGCTGGCTGTTCCGAGTGGCGCGCAACCGCATCACCGATCTCTTCCGCAAGAAGAGGCCGGAGAGCTTCGGCGATGCCTTCGAAGAAGAGGGCGACGAGCTGCTGCGGATGGAAGAGCTGCTGCCTTCGCCCGATGCCGGACCGGAGGCGCTCTATGCCCGCAACGTGCTTCTCGCCGAGCTCGAGCTGGCGCTCGACGAGCTGCCGGACGAGCAGCGCGAGGTGTTCGTCGCGCACGAGCTCGAAGGCCGCAGCTTCAAGGCGATGGCCGCCGAGACCGGCGTGAGCGTGAACACGCTTCTGTCGCGCAAACGCTATGCGGTGCAGCACCTGCGCGAGCGGTTGCAAATCATTTACGACGATTTCAGGAAGGCGTGAGGAACCGAACATGAGCATGAGAAGAAAGCGATTGCTTGCCCTGGCTCCGCTGGCCCTGCTGGCCTTTGCCTTGTTCATCGCTCTCGGCGGCGAAGTCGTGAAGCAGCTGTGGAACTGGCTGCTGCCCTCGCTCTTCGGCTGGCGCGAGATCACCTTCTGGCAGGCGCTCGGGCTGCTGGCGCTGTGCCGGATCCTCTTCGGTGGATTCGGGCTCCGCGGCTCCGGCCGCTCCCACTTCCGCCGCCGCATGGCCGAGCGCTGGGAGCGCATGACCCCGGAGGAGCGGGAACGATTCCGGCAAGGCCTGCGCGGGCGTTGCGGCTCCGCGGAACCTGCGGAAGAAGGAGGGCTCGGAGCCTGAGTCAGTCTGGAATCTCGGCCTCGACGAGCTCCGCGAGCAGCGTGAGCGATTCCTGCCAGCCGAGATAGCGAACCGAGGTGAGCATCGTGCAGGAAGGAGTACCCGAAGCCATTCCGCCCGAGGCCTGCGGGCGCTGCCTTTCGTTCTCATACCGGAACAGGCGGTTCTGCGGGCCTGCGGGCCCGGCGACAAGAGACCCCGGGCTCTCATCTGTACTCGGCAGCATTTAATCTGGCGGACCTAAACAATGCTCTTGTGCGGCGTCTTCTCGGCGTCTCCTCCAGACCCTCAAGATCTCTATGAAAGTATAGACGGCAAGTAATCCAAACAGAAGAGCTATCGCTAGATAAAGTGCTCCAGGCCACGCCTTGCCCTCTGAGAATCCAGAGAAAGCGGACAAAAGAGTCGACGTGATGAAAAGGACGAGAAGGCTGGCTTGAAAGATCAACCATTTCCAAGAGTGCTTGTGGTCATCCTCAGTTTGCTTGCGTCTTCTCCTAAGATCATGTGCGACAAGCCATATAACTAGGAGACTGCTCCAGGGAATTTCTTGCACCCAAGGTACAGCGGCGATCAGTCGGCTTAAGAGCCAAGGGAGTGAACCCACGACCGATGCAGCAAGAAGCCCTAGCAGGATCAGACTTACAGACGTCTTGACGGCTGCTATGCCTTGCCTTTGTCGAATTTCGGAACCAGCCAGGTGATATATAAGGAAGACATCAAGGAACACTACGAAGAAGAATCCAAGTAAGCCAAGGTAGACAGCTTCGTCGTCAGGAATAGGATAATACGCGACAAGCAACCAAGTGGCCACCATGGCCAGCACACCTGCCACGCTGACTGCGGTCAAGACGAGGCCTAACCCGTCAGAAGCACCCTGTAGCCTCTCCTCGGGGATGGAACTCGTTTCTATTCGGCTCCATGCCATACGCTTATCTCATCCGACGGCCAACGCTGTGGGACATACGGCAGTGTAGCTGTCCGGTTGATGCCCTGGGTTGGCCGAACCAAAGTTTCCTACTCGCCTATATGGCTATGGTCCCACAGCGCTGCCTTTCTTATTGTACAGCGGATCTGCCGGTTGGCGATAGGCGGCCCCGGGTCCACGATCGGGTCCTCTGGCCCCAAGGCCTCCGCTCGGCTCCACGAGGTCCCGGCCCCTCGGCCGGTCCGCAGACCGGCAGGTTGGCCGCAGCGAAGCGGAGGCCAAGCTGCATCGCTCCGGACCGGCTCCGAGAACCACCGTAGCGAGTTGCGAAGCAATTCGCGGGCCCCACCACTGGACTTGGGGTCTCGCGCTGCCTGCTCGACCACGATCTCCGCCCGAGTCTCACTGCGGTTTGCGGCTCTGTCTTCGCAGGGGCTTCAACACTTATCAGGCGCCTCTCCTCGCTTGCTCATTCAAGCCAGAAGAGCCTCGGCAGCACTATTGGGCTGTAAGATCAACGATAATCAGAGCTACATACGCCACGAAGAGGCTTAAGAGAAGCCATCTTGACCAAGGTTTCGATTCCGTCTGCAACATTGCAAGAAGGCCCCACATCAAGGCACCCACAAATCGCTCTGCTGCATGGATTGTTTCTTTTTGTGAAATGCTTTGAAGCGCCTCCAAAAGGCTAATGAAGGCAATGCTGCCAAAGAGAACTCGGGAAAAGCGCGACGTCATAATCGACTTGGCGTGACTGGGCTCAGTCATCTTCTCTTCCTAGCTGGGTAGCTTAGCCGGCCAACGGACAAAGCTCAGCCGCGAGAACGCGGCCGCGCCGCCCGAACAGTTTACCAAACTTTGAGTGCTGCGTTCTCGTCGGCTGCAGCGCGGAGTTGAACTCAATCCGCCTGCGGCGGATGGGTGTACTTGGTCTTTGAAAGCAGCGTAGCGATGTCTCATCTTCTCCTGAGAACCGTTGGGAAAGGAGAGACTCATGACACCGCTACGCCGC
>Ga0068862_100000295_pt1 | contig 54649 bp, 40 predicted proteins | sample KBSSwiS52_FD_66598 | JGI IMG/M metagenome (GOLD analysis project Ga0068862, IMG submission 66598) | Switchgrass rhizosphere microbial communities from Kellogg Biological Station, Michigan, USA - KBS Switchgrass S5-2 | ecosystem: Host-associated > Plants > Roots > Rhizosphere > Soil ...
CAGATCGGCATGGCGCCGGGCGCGAAGTGGATCGGCTGCCGCAACATGAACCAGGGCGCCGGCACTCCCGCCACCTACCTGGAGTGCATGGAGTTCTTCCTGGCACCCTACCCGGTGGGCGGCACCACCGCCCAGGGCGATCCGAGCAAGGCCCCGCACGTGACCGTCAACTCCTGGGGCTGCCCCACGGCCGAGGGCTGCACCACGCCGAACATCCTGCTGACCGGCGTCTCCAACACCCGCGCCGCGGGCATCGTGATGGAGGTCTCGGCCGGCAACTCGGGGTCGGGCTGCTCCACGGTCGTCGATCCGCCCAGCTTCTACGATCCCTCGTTCACCACGGGCGCGCTCAACACCGGCACGGACACCGTGGCCACCTTCTCCAGCCGCGGCCCGGTGACGATCGACGGCAGCAACCGCATCAAGCCGGACATCATGGCCCCCGGCACCAGCACGCGCTCGTCCTACCGGACCAGCGACACGGCCTACTCGTCGCTCTCGGGCACCTCGATGGCGGGTCCGCACGTGGCCGGAGGCGTGGCGCTCCTGCTGTCGGCATTCCCCTCGCTCACCGGCAACGTCGACGCGATCGAAAGCCGCCTCACCTCGTCGGCCAAGCACATCACCCTGGCCAGCACCACCTGCAGCAGCGCGGCCGGGGTGTTTCCCAACAACGTCTACGGCCATGGCCGGCTCGACCTGGGATGCGCGATCCCGGCGAAGGTCTCGGGCTCGACCTCGGTCTGCTCCGGCAGCCCGGCGACGCTCACCGTCGATCTCGTGGGCACCGGGCCGTGGACGCTCACCTGGTCGGACGGCTTCGTCCAGAGCGGTGTCAGCGCGACGCCTGCGACGCGCTCGGTGTCTCCCACCAGCGCCACCACCTACACCCTGACCGGCGTGTCGAGCACCGGCTGCAACCAGCCCGGCGCCGGCAGCGCGACCGTGAGCATCGCCGCGCCGCTCTCGAACGTGACCATCGCGGTCGCCGGCAGCACGACGATCGGCAGCCCCTGCCTGGGTGGCACCGCCACGGTGACGGACACCGGCGGCGGCACCAGCGGTCATCAGTGGGGCTACCGCACCACCTCGGGCGGCGCGATCACCGACCTCTCCGGCCAGACGGGGACGAGCTATGTCTTGAACTGCGCGAATTTCCCGGCCCCCGGCAGCTACTTCCTGGTGGAGAGGACCACGCCGGGCTGCGGCCCGACCCTGATCTCGAATGAGATCCCGGTGACCGTGACCAACGTGGGCTCCAGCCCGGTGACCGTGACCTTCTATTCGGTGGCCGCGGAGGACGGCCGGATCTGGGAGAACGGCGAGACCGGCAACGCCGGCGGCGGGGGCAACTCGACGGACAACACCACCGCGGCGCTGCGGGTCGGCGATACCAACGCCGACGAGCAGTACAAGAGCCTCGTCTCCTTCGACACCTCCTCGATCCCCGACACGGCGACGATCACCTCGGCGACGCTCCGCCTGGTGCGGGGGACCATCTCGGGGACCAGCCCCTTCACCACCCACGGCTCCTGCGTGGCCGACATCGTCACCGGCGGCTTCGGCGGCTCGACCGCCTTCGCGTTCGCCGACTGGCAGGCCGCGGCCACCGCGACCGGCGTGGCGACCCTGTCGAACCCGACCGCCAACGGCTCGGCCTCGACCGGCAACCTGAGCGCCGCCGGTTTGGCCGCGATCAACAAGACCGGCACCACGCAGCTCCGCTTCGGGTTCACCCTCGACGACAACGACGACCTGGGCTACGACTACATCGGGTTCTACCCGGGAGAGAACGCGACCACCGGCAACAAGCCGCAGCTCATCGTGACCTACACGCCCTGATGGACGGGAGAGGGCGGGCCCGCGCGGGCCCGCCCTGCCGTCTTCACGAAGTGGCTATACTGCGTGGCGTCCTATGAGAATGCCGGACACGGCATCCGACACCGCCGATCCAGTCGCCAGGGGGGTCCGCGCCTTCGGCCTCGTCTGGCTCGGACAGCTGGTCTCGAGCGTGGGCTCGGGCCTGACCAGCTTCGCCCTGGGCGTCTGGGTCTTCCAGCAGACCGGCTCCGTCACCCACTACGCGGCCATCGCCTTCTTCGCGGCCCTGCCGGGGCTGCTGGTCTCCCCCGTGGCCGGGGTCTACGTGGACCGCTGGGACCGCCGCCGGGTCATGCTGTGGGCAGACCTGGGCTCGGGGCTGCGCACGCTCGCAGTCGCCGTCCTGCTGTGGCAGGGGGAGCTGCGGACCTGGCACGTCTACGTGGCCGTGGCCCTGGCATCGGTCTTCCGCACGTTCCACCTGCCCGCCTACATCGCTTCCACGACTCTGATGGTGCCCAGGAGACACTTGGCGCGGGCGAGCGGCATGATGCAGCTCGGGCAGGCCGCGGCCGAGACCCTGGCGCCGCTCCTGGCCGGCCTGCTGGTGGCCCTGATCCGGGTGGAGGGCGTCCTCCTGCTCGACTTCCTGACCTTCCTCTGCGCCGTGGCGACCCTGCTCTTCGTCCGCATCCCGCGGCCGGCGCCGAGCGCCGAGGGAGCGGCGGGCAAGGGCTCGCTGGCGAAGGAGGCCGCCTTCGGCTGGCGGTTCATCCGCGAGCGGCCCGGGCTGCGCGGGCTGTTGCTCTACTTCGCCATGATCAACCTGGTCTTCAGCATGGCGAGCGTGCTGGCCGTGCCGCTGGTGCTCTCCATCGCGGACGCGGTCGTGCTCGGCCGGGTGATGACGGTCTCCAGCGCGGGGCTGCTCGCCGGCAGCCTGCTGATGGGGATCACCGGCGGCCCGCGGCCGTACATCTACGGCGTGCTGGGCTTCGGCCTGCTCCTCGGGCTGGCCCTGGTGGTCGTGGGTCTGCGTCCGAGCCCGTGGCTGATCGCCGCGGGGATGTTCGTCACCATGTTCGGCGCGCCGGTGATCAACGGCGCCAGCCAGGCGATCTGGCAGGTCAAGGTGCCTCCCGACGTGCAGGGACGGGTCTTCGCGGTCCGCCGGATGCTGGCCCAGCTCACGGCGCCGCTGGGCCACCTCCTGGCCGGTCCGCTGGCCGACCGCGTCTTCCGGCCGCTGCTCCTGCCCGGGGGAGCCCTGGCCGCCGCCCTGGGCCCGGTGCTCGGGGTCGGACCCGGCCGCGGCATCGGCCTGCTCTACGTCACCCTCGCGATCCTGCCGATCCTCGCCTCGCTCTGGGGGTATGCCCAGCCCCGGCTGCGCAGGGTGGAGGAGGAGCTACCGGACGCCGTCGGCGCCTGAAAAGGAGATCTGAGAATGCGCAAGACTTCCCGGTGTGCGGCGATCGGCCTCCTGCTGACCGTTGCGGCCACGGCCTCCCGGGCCTCCGAGGGAGAGGGTCCGTTCCCGCGCCTGATCCTGCGCGGCGCCACCGTCGTCGACGGCACCGGCGCGCCGCCTGCCGGTCCCGTGGACATCGTCATCCTGAACGACCGCATCGCCGAGATCGTGGCGGTGGGCAGCCCCGGCTTCCCCGTCGATCCGGAGGGCCGGCCCAAGACGGACGGAGGCAAGGAGATCGACCTGACCGGCATGTGGGTCTTGCCCGGGTTCGTCGACCTCTACGCTCACCCCATGGAGCCGGTGGAGTACTACTCCAAGCTCTGGCTCGGGCACGGGATCACGACGATCCGCGACCCGAGCTGCCGCGAGGGCTTCGCGGCCTGCGCGGAGCTCAGGAAGAAGAGCCAGGGGGGCAGGATGACCTCGCCGCGCATCGAGCCGTTCGTCACCTTCGGAGCCGGCGCGAAACAGCCGCTCGACACGCCGGAGCGCATCGCGGCCTGGCTCGCCGAGGCGAAGAAGGGGGGCATGGCCGGGGTCCGCTTCCGCGGCCACAAGCCCGCGGTCCTCGCCGCGGCCCTGCCGGAAGCCCGGCGGCTGGGGCTCTCCACCTCCTGCCACCACTATCCGGGCGCCGACGCCCTGGACACCTCCGGCTGGGGCCTCGCGATGCTGGAGCACTGGCACGGCCTGCCCGAGGCCCTCTTCACCGGCCGCACCGTCCCCGACTTCCCGCCCGACTACAACGACGCCGACGAGGGGCAGCGCTTCGCCAGCTCCGGACGGCTCTGGCGCCAGGCCGCGGCCCCGGGCAGCGAACGCTGGAACCGGGTGATCGAGGACCTCGTCGCCCGCGGGCTGACCCTGGTGCCCACGCTCAGCCTCTTCGAAGCCAACCGGGATCTGATGCGCGCGATCCAGGCCGAGTGGCACGAGCGCTATACCCTGCCGGCCCTGTGGGACCAGTTCAGGCCGAACCGCCGCAACCACGCCACCCACTGGTTCGACTGGACGACCGGGGACGAGATCGCCTGGCGCGAGAACTACCGGCTCTGGATGGCTTTCCTGAACGACTACAAGAACCGCGGCGGCCGGGTGGCCGTGGGCACCGACGCGGGCTTCCAGTACAACCTCCACGGCTTCAGCCTCGTGCGCGAGATGGAGCTGCTCCAGGAGGCGGGCTTCCACCCGCTGGAGGTGGTGCGCGCCGCCACCCTCGCCGGCGCCGAGGCCCTGGGCCGGGCCGGCGAGATCGGCAGCGTGGAGCCCGGAAAGCTGGCCGACCTGGTGGTGGTCGGGGAGAACCCTCTCCACAACTTGAAGGTCCTCTACGGCACCGGCGCCCTCAAGGTGGGTTTCGACAACCGGCCGACCCGGGTCGGAGGGGTCCGTTACACCCTGAAAGGTGGGATCATCTACGATGCCGAGCGGATGCGGGCCGACGTCCGCCGCATCGTCGAGGAGGCCAAGGCGCGGGAGGGGCGGGGGATCGTGGCGCCGGGGCTGGAGTAGGGAAAGGAGGCGTGATGAGAGGGAGCTGGAAGGTCTTCGCCGGTCTCGCGGCCGGTCTCGCCGTCTGGGCGCTGCCGCTCGCGGCGCAGGGAGCCAGGGAGATCGCCCCTCCGGTCCGGGCGGAGGGGCTCTGGCAGGGCATCATCCTCTACGATCCTGCCCAGGTCGAGCTCGAGACCACCGTCGAGATCGCCCGCGACGCCCAGGGCAACCTGGCGGGCACGATCGACCTGCCGAGCCAGCGCATGCAGTTCCACCCGCTGCGCGATTTCAAGCTCGACGGCCGCAGGATCTCCTTCACCTTCTACCGCGACTCCGAGCGGCGCGGGCCGAATTCCCCGTTCGTCTTCGAGGGCGAGATCTCGGCCGACGGCCGGGCGATGGAGGGGATCTTCACCGGCTTCTACAACGAGGAGAAGGGAAACGACCGCGTGCCCTTCCACTTCGAGCGCACCGGGGAGCCCGGCGACGAGCGCCCGGCGCCGGTCCACCCGGCCGTGACCCCTCTCTCTCCCGCCTACGGCGAGCTCCGCGAGGCGTTCAACCGCGATGCCGACGCGGTGCGGATCCTGATCCTCCTCTCGCCGACGTGAGGGGTCTGCCTCGCAAGCGCCCGTGTGGTGCAACGCTACATTCTTGACCGGATCGACGATCCGAAGCTTCGCATCCACGTGGTCTGGGGCCCGATGCTGGGCGGGGAGACGGAGGCGGATGCGCGCGAGGCGGCCGCCCTGATGCCCGACCCGCGCGCGGCCCACTACTGGACGGGAGCGCACACCCTGGCCGAGGCGCTGCGCGCCCCGGCCGGGCTTCAGGAGGAGCTGGCGTGGGATACCTTCCTTCTCTTCCCCCGCGGGGCGAAGTGGGGGGAGGAGCCTCCGGCGCCGGCCTATGTGATGCACGTGGGCAAGAAGCTGCCGCCCGAGCGGCGCCTGAACGGCGAGAAGCTCGCCGAGCAGGTGAACCGGCTGCGCGCGGCGCGGTAACCGCATTCGCGGAGGGCGCCCCCTGGTGGCGCGGAGGTGCGAGATGAGCGTGCCGGGCCGGTGGCAGTTGCTGTCGGAATGGAACGATACGGCCGCGCCGTTTCCGGACCGGATCGCCCTGCACGAGCCTTTCGAGGAGCAGGCGCGGCGCTCGCCCGGCGCGGTGGCGGTGGAGCACGGGGAGGGCTCGCTGACCTATGCCGAGCTCGGCCGCCGGGCGGACTGCCTGGCCCGGCGCCTCGCGGCGCTCGGCGCCGGTCCGGGCTCGCTGGTCGGGATCCACCTGGCGCGGTCGCCCGAGATGATCGTCGCCGCCCTCGGCGTGCTCAAGGCGGGCGCCGCCTACGTGCCGATCGAGAGCTCGTGGCCGTGCGAGCGGGTGCGCTTCATCCTGGAGTCGCAGCGGATCGCCCACCTGCTCACGGGCAGGCGGGAGCTCGCCGCGCTCGGGGAGGTGGGCCGCGCCGTGCCGCACGCCCTCTGCCTGGACGATCCGGAGGAGCTGGAGCGCCTGGCGGAGTCCCCGGTCGCCCAGCGGGCGGGACCGGACGACCTCGCCTACGTCATCTTCACCTCGGGCTCGACCGGCACCCCCAAGGGGGTCATGGTGCGCCACCGGCCCGCGGTCAACCTGGTGCACTGGGTCAACTCCACGTTCGGGGTCGGCCCCGCGGACCGGCTGCTCTTCGTCACGGCCCTCTCGTTCGACCTCTCCGTCTACGACATCTTCGGCACCCTGGCCGCGGGCGGGACGATCCGCCTGGCTTCGCCGGAGGAGCTGCGCGACCCGCTGCGCCTGGTGGGCATCCTGGCCGGCGAGGGGATCACCTTCTGGGACTCCGCCCCCGCCGCCCTGCAGCAGCTCGTCCCGTTCTTCCCGGCCCCGGGCGCGGCGCGCTCGGCGCTGCGGCGGGTCTTCCTCTCCGGCGACTGGATCCCGGTGACCCTGCCCGGCCGGGTGCGGGAGGCCTTCGCGGGCGCCCGGGTGATCAGCCTGGGCGGCGCCACCGAGGCCACCATCTGGTCGAACTTCCATCCGATCGGCGAGGTCGATCCGGCCTGGAAGAGCATCCCCTACGGCCGGCCGATCGCGAATGCGCGCTATCACGTGCTCGGCGAGGCGCTCGCGCCCTGCCCCGTGGGCGAGGCCGGCGACCTCTACATCGGCGGCGACTGTCTTGCGGCGGGCTACGCCGGGGCTCCGGATCTGACCGCGGACCGCTTTCTCCCCGATCCGTACGCGCCGGGAGAGGACGGCGGGCGTCTCTACCGCACCGGCGACCGCGCGCGCTACTGGCCGGACGGCAACCTGGAGTTCCTCGGCCGGCTCGACAACCAGGTCAAGATCCGCGGCTACCGCATCGAGCTCGGGGAGATCGAGGCCGCGCTCGCCGGCCATCCCGGGGTCGAGGGGGCGGTGGTCCTCGCGCCGGCCGGCCCCACCGGCGACCGCCGGCTGGTCGCCTACGTGCAGCCCCACCTGCGGCGGGCGGACACCGTGCGGCGCTGGCTGCGCCTGGAGCGCGAGGGGCGCCTGGAGGGGCAGAGCTTCCACGAGCTGCCGGATGGTACGGTCGTCGCCCACCGCAACCGCGGCGAGACCGGGTTCCTCTACCACGAGATCTTCGAGGAGGGGGAGTACTTCCGCCACGGCGTGGGGCTGCGCGACGGCGACTGCGTGCTCGACGTCGGAGCCAACATCGGGCTCTTCACCCTGCTGGCGGGGCGCGCCGCGGACGTGCGCATCCATGCCTTCGAGCCGATCCCGCCGCTGGTCGAGACGCTGCGGGTCAACGCCGAGCTGCACGGTCTGGAGGTGCGGGTGCACGGCTGCGGCCTCTCCGACGCGGACGGCGCCGCCGAGCTCACCTACTACCCGCACGTCTCCCTGATCTCGGGCCGCCACTCCGACCCGGCCGCGGAGCGCGAGGCGGTGCGGGCGTTCGTGCTCGGCCAGGCCGGCGATGCCGGTCTGGCTCCGGAGCAGGTCGAGGAGCTCCTCGACGAGCGCCTGCGCAGCGAGCGGGTCTCCTGCCGCCTGCGCACGCTCTCCGGCGTCCTGGCCGAGGAGGGGATCGAACAGGTCGGCCTGCTCAAGATCGACGTCGAGAAGAGCGAGATGGAGGTGCTCGGCGGGCTCCGCGACGAGGACTGGCCGAAGATCCGGCAGGTGGTGGTCGAGGTTCATGACGAGCACGGCCGGCTGGAGCAGGCCCTCGGACTGTTGCGGCGGCACGGTTTCGAAGTGGCCGTGGAACAGGAGACGGCGCTCTCGGGGAGCGGCTTCTACAACCTCTACGCCCGCCGGCCCGGGGATGCCGCCGCGGAGGCCGCGGCGATGGAGATCGGGCCCGCCCCGGCCTGGACCACGCCGTCGCAGCTCGCGCGCGCGCTCCGGGAGTCGCTGCGCGCGCGGCTCCCCGAGTACATGCTGCCCGCGGCCTTCGTCCTCCTGGAGGAGCTCCCTGTCAGCGCGAACGGCAAGCTCGACCGCAAGGCCCTGCCGGCGCCCGAGTCGGTGCGCCATGGCGCCTGGCGGGGAGAGCGCGAGCACGTCCCGCCGTCCACGCCGGCCGAGGAGGCCCTGGCCGCGATCTGGAGCGAGATCCTCGGCGTCGAGCGCATCGGCGCGGAGGACAGCTTCCTCGAGCTCGGCGGCCACTCGCTGCTCGCCACCCAGGTGCTGGCGCGGGTGCGCGACCGCATGGGGATCGAGCTCGCCCTGCGCGACCTGTTCGAGCGCCCGGTGCTCGCCGCGTTCGCCGCGCGGATCGAGGAGCGCGGCCGGGCGGCGGCAGCATCGGCGGCATTGAGCCCCATCGTGGCCGTGCCGCGCACGGGCGACCTGCCGCTCTCCTTCGCCCAGGAGCGGGTCTGGTTCCTCCAGCAGCTCGATCCGACCATCCGGTCCTACCAGTTCCAGGCGAAGATCCGCTTCTGCGGCAGGCTGGACCCCGAGGCCCTGCGCCGGAGCCTGGAGGAGATCGTGCGCCGGCACGAGATCTTCCGCACCACCTTCCCAACGGTGGACGGCGGGCCGGTGCAGCGTTTCCACGCGCCCTGGCCGGTGCCGCTCCCCCGGGTGGACCTCTCCGCCCTGCCCGCCGACCGGCGCGAGGCCGAGGCCGGCCGGGTCCTGGACCTGGAGTGCCGGAAGCTGTTCGACATCGGCGCCCTCCCCCTGGTGCGCTGGACGCTCGTCCGGCTCGCCCCCGAAGACCACGTCTGGATCCATGCCGAGCATCACCTGGTCCACGACGGCTGGTCGTTCAACCGGCTGCTGGAGGAGCTGGCGGCGCTCTACGCAGCTTTTGTGGAAGGCCGGCCCTCGCCGCTGCCGGAGCTCCCGCTCCAGTTTGCGGACTGGGCGGTCTGGCAGCGGGAGTGGATGAAGGGGGAGGAGGCCGCGGCCCAGATCGGCTGGTGGAGGCGGACGCTCGCCGGCCGGCCGCTCGTCCTCGAGCTGCCCACCGACCGGCCGCGGCCCAGGCGCCAGAGCTTCCGCGGCGCCATCGAGCGCCTGGAGATGCCGCTCGGCCTCTGCGCGGCCCTGCGCGCCGCCAGCCGGCGCGAGGGGGTCAGCCTCTTCATGCTGATGCAGGCGGCGTTCGCGGCGCTGCTCTCCCGCTGGTCCGGCCAGGAGCGGGTCAACGTCGGCTCGGCCGTGGCCAACCGCCGCTGGCGCGAGACCGAGTCCATGATCGGCATGATCGTGGACAACGTGGTCCTGGCCTGCGACCTGTCGGGCGATCCGACCGTGGGCGAGCTGGTGCAGCGGGTCCGGCGTGTCTGCCTGGAGGCGGGAGCGCGCCAGGACATCCCCTTCGACCACGTGGTCGAGGCCGTGCAGCCCGAGCGCGACCTGGCCTACAACCCGCTCTTCCAGGCGAGCTTCAGCTTCCACGACTCGCCGCTCGCCGCCCTCGACTTCCCCGGCCTGGAGGCCGAGCTCGCCGAGGGGCTCTCCAACGGCTCGGCCAAGTTCGACTTGAACGCCATCTGCATCCCGCGCAGCGAGCAGCGGAGGCAGGGCAGGGCCGGCGAAGCCGGTGGCGGGATCACCCTGCTGTGGGAGTACGCCACGGCCCTGTTCGACCGCTCGACCATGGAGCGGATGATCGGCTGCTTCCACCGGCTGCTGGCCGGCTTCGCGGACGATCCCGGCCGGCGGGTCTCCGGGCTGCCGATGCTCGCCGGCGAGGAGACGGCGCAGCTCGCGGCCTGGAGCCGCGGCCCGGAGACCGTCCTCGCCGGAGGCCGTGTCCACGAGCTGGTGGAGGCCTGGGCGGACCGGGCTCCCGATGCCCTGGCCGTGGCCGACGGCAGCCGGAGCCTGACCTACGGCGAGCTGGAGGCCGGGGCCAACCGCCTCGCCTGGCGGCTGATCCGGCTCGGCGTGCGCCCCGAGGACCGGGTGGGCGTCTGCCTGGAGCGCTCGGCCGATCTCCCTCTCGCCCTGCTCGGCGTGCTCAAGGCCGGCGCCGCCTACCTGCCGCTCGATCCCTCGCACCCGCCGGAGCGGCTGGCCTACATCCGGGAGGACTCGGCGGTCCGGGTCCTGATCACCTCCGCGACCCTCGAGGATCTGGCGGAGGAGAGCGCCGAGCGTCCGCGGGTGCCGGGCACGGCGTCCAACCTCGCCTATGTGATCTACACGTCGGGATCGACCGGGCGTCCCAAGGGGACCGAGCTGGCCCATGCCGGGCTGCTCAACCTGATCGCCTGGCACCGGCGGGAGTACGGGCTCACGCCGGCCGACCGCACGACCCAGGTGGCGAGCCCGGCCTTCGACGCCTCGGTCTGGGAGGTCTGGCCGGCGCTCGCGGCCGGAGCGAGCCTCCACGTCCCGCCCGAGGAGGCGCGCTCGTCGCCGCCGGACCTCCTGGCCTGGCTGGGAGAGCAGCGGATCACGGTCTGCTTCCTCCCCACGCCGCTCGCCGAGGCCTGCCTGCGGCTGGAGCCGCCCCCGCTCGCCCTGCGCTTCCTCCTCACCGGCGGCGACCGGCTCCACCGCGTGGAGCAGCAGCTCCCGTTCCGGCTGATCAACCACTATGGCCCGACCGAGGGGACCGTGGTCACCACGGCCGGGGAGGTCGGGGATGAAGCGTCGCCGCCGATCGGCCGGCCCGTCGACAACTTCCGGGTGCACGTGCTCGACCGCTACCTCCAGCCCGTGCCGGTCGGGGTCGCGGGCGAGCTCCTGGTGGGCGGGATCGGCCTGGCCCGCGGCTACCTGGGCAGGCCGGAGCTGACCGCGGATTCGTTCGTCCCCGACCCGTTCGGGGACGGCGGCAGGCTCTACCATACCGGCGACCTCGTGCGCTGGCGGCGGGACGGCCGCCTCGACTTCGTGGGCCGCACCGACCACCAGGTCAAGATCCGCGGCTTCCGCATCGAGCTCGGTGAGATCGAGGGCGTGCTGCGCGAGCATCCCGAGGTGCGGGATGCCGTGGTCGTGGCCCGGGAGGACGGGGGGGAGCGGCGGCTGGTGGCGTACCTCACCCCCTATCCCCCTCTCCCATCTCCCACCCAATCCCCCGCCGGGAGAGGGGGGACGTTGCTGGGGCTGGATGGCCAGATCGAAGGCACGGAGGTTGGGATGCGTTCCCCCTCTCCCGGGGATGGGGGGCTGGGAGATGGGAGAGGGGGACAGGGGGTGAGGTCCTACCTCGCCGACCGCCTCCCCTCCTACATGGTCCCCGCGGCGATCGTCGTTCTCGCGGAGCTTCCCCTCTCCCCGAACGGCAAGGTCGACCTCACGGCGCTGCCCGCCCCGGAGGCCCAGCATTCTGCCGCGGAGAGGGTCAGGCCGCGCACCCCGACCGAGGAGATGCTGGCCGTGATCTGGTCCCGGGTCCTGGGCCTCGCCACGGTCCCGGGCCCGGACGACGACTTCTTCACGCTCGGCGGCCACTCGCTGCTCGCCACCCAGGTGCTGTCGCGCATCCGCGAGTCGTTCCGGGCGGAGCCGCCGCTGCGCGCCGTGTTCGAGAGCCCCTCCCTCGCGGCCCTGGCCGGCGTGGTCGACGCCGCTCTCCGCGCCAGCCTGGAGCCGCGGGAGGCGCCGCCGTTCACGGCCGCTCCCCGGGACGGCGAGCTGCCGCTCTCCTTCGCCCAGGAACGGCTCTGGTTCCTCCACCAGTTCGGAACAGACGTCGCGGTCTACAACATCCCCGAGGCGTACCGCCTCCAGGGCCGGCTCGACGTCGCGGCCCTGGAGCGGAGCTTCAACGAAGTGGTCCGGCGCCACGAGTCGCTGCGCACCACCTTCCCGGTCGAGGGCGGGCGGGTGGTCCAGTCCATCGCCCCGGCGCTTCACGTAGACCTCCCGATGGTGGACCTCCGCACCCCGGCAAGGCAGCAGGAGGAGGTCCGCCGGCTGGTGGACGCCGAGGCGGCCCGGCCGTTCGACCTCGCCCGCGGGCCGCTGATCCGCACCATCCTGCTGCGCCTCGCGCCCGAGGAGCACGTCCTCCTCCTCACCCAGCACCACATCGTCTCCGACGGCTGGTCCATGGGGATCTTCGTGCGCGAGCTCGCGGCGCTCTACCGCGCCGCCTGCCAGGGCGAGCCCTCCCCCCTGGCGCCGCTGGCGTTCCAGTACGCCGACTTCGCCCGCTGGCAGCGCGAGTGGCTGCGGGGCGAGGTGCTCGCGCAGCAGCTCGGCCACTGGAAACGGAGGATGGACGGGGCGCCGGCCCTGGTGGAGCTGCCCACGGACCATCCGCGGCCGTCGGTCCAGACCTTCCGCGGCGCCGACCGCGCGCTCGTCCTCCCCGCCGGGCTCGCGCGGGACCTGGAGGCGCTCTCCCGCGGTATCTTCGGCGGTCATGGGGTGACTCTCTTCATGACCCTGCTCGCCGCCTTCCAGCTTCTCCTCTCGCGCTTCACCGGCCAGGAGGACGTGGTGGTGGGCACTCCCATCGCCAACCGCAACCGCTGCGAGACCGAGCCGCTCATCGGCTTCTTCGTCAACACCCTCGTCCTGCGCACCGATCTCGCGGGCGATCCCCACGATCCAGACATTCCCGAGCTGCTGCGCCGGGTGCGGGACGTGAGCCTCCACGCCTACACCCACCAGGACGTCCCCTTCGAAAAGCTGGTGGAGGAGCTGCGGCCGGAGCGCGACCTCTCCCACACGCCGCTGTTCCAGGTGCTCTTCGCCCTGCACAACGCCCCGTCCATGGAGATGGAGCTGCCCGGGCTCACGCTGTCGCGCCTGGAGCCCGAGGGCAAGACCTCCAAGTTCGACCTCGCCTTCCACGTGCAGCCGCTGCGCGACGGCGCGCTCTCGGCGCTGGCGCGCTTCAACCGCGACCTGTTCGACGGCACCACCCTGGACCGGCTGCTGCGCTGCTTCCGCAACCTGCTCGAAGCGATGCTGGCGCGGCCCCGGGCGCGTCTCTCCGACCTGTCCATGCTGGGCGAGACCGAGCGCTGGCAGATGCTCGCGGAATGGAACGACACCGCGGCTGCCTTCCCCGCGGGTGGCTCTCTGCACGAGCCGTTCGAGATCCGGGCGCGGCAGGACCCCGCCGCCACGGCGCTGGAGCTCGACGGCGAAGCGATGACCTACGGCGAGCTCGACCGCCTGGCCGACCGCCTGGCCCGCCGCCTTGCCGCCCTGGGAGCCGGCCCCGGCGACCTGGTCGGCATCCATCTCGACCGCTCCTTCGAGAAGGTGGCCGCGGTGCTCGGCGTGCTCAAGTCCGGCGCCGCGTACGTGCCGCTGGAGATCTCCTGGCCCCGCGAGCGCCTGCGCTGGATCCTCTCGGTGCAGGGGATCGCCCACGTCTTGACCCGGGCGTCCCGGCGGGAGAGGCTGGCCGAGGCCGGTCTCGCCCCGGACGGCGCCGTCTGCCTGGATGAGAACGGCCCCGAGGCGCCGGTCTCGCGGAGCGCCGGCCCGGACGACCTGGCCTACGTCATCTTCACGTCCGGCTCGACGGGCACGCCCAAGGGGGTCATGGTCCGCCACCGGCCCGCGGTCAACCTCGTCCACTGGGTGAACACGACCTTCGGGATCGGCCCCACGGACAAGCTGCTCTTCGTCACGGCGCTCTCCTTCGACCTCTCCGTCTACGACCTGCTCGGCATCCTCGCCGCGGGCGGGACCGTGCGCATCGCCTCCCAGGCCGAGCTGCGCGAACCCGGGCGCCTGGTCCGCATCCTGACCGAAGAGCGGATCACCTTCTGGGACTCGGCCCCGGCCGCCCTGCAGCGGCTTGCGTCCTTTTTCCCCGGGCCGGGATCGGTCCGGTCTTCCCTACGGCTGGTCTTCCTCTCCGGCGACTGGGTCCCCGTGTCCCTGCCCGGCCGGGTGCGCGAGTCCTTCCCGGAGGCCCGGGTGATCAGCCTGGGCGGCGCCACCGAGGCCACGGTCTGGTCGAACTGGTACCCGGTCGGCGAGATGGACCCGGCCTGGAAGAGCATCCCCTATGGCCGCCCCATCGCGAACGCCCGCTATCACGTGCTGGATGCGGGCCTGGGCCCCTGCCCGATCGGCGTGCCGGGCGACCTCTACATCAGCGGTCCGTGCCTCTCGCTGGGCTACGCCAAGGCGCCGGACCTGACCGCGGACCGCTACGTCCCCGATCCGGCCGGCCCCGAGCCCGGCGGGCGGCTCTACCGCACGGGAGACCGCGCGCGCTACCTGGCCGATGGCAACCTGGAGTTCCTCGGCCGGCTGGACAGCCAGGTCAAGGTCCGCGGCTACCGGATCGAGCTGGGAGAGATCGAGTCCGTGCTCGCCGCGCATCCCGGGGTGCGCGAAGCCGTGGCCCTGGTGCGCGAGGACGTGCCCGGCGACCAGCGGATCGTGGTCTACCTCATCCCCGAAGAAGCGGCACCGCCGCCGCCGGCGGTGACCGCGCTGCGCGCGTGGTCGGCCGAGCGCCTGCCGGACTACATGGTGCCGGCCGCGTTCGTGCCCCTGGCCGCCTGGCCGCTCTCGCCCACGGGCAAGCTCGATCGCCGGGCCCTGCCGGCGCCGTTCGCGCCGCGGCCGGGGCCCCTGGTGACGGCGGCGCCGCGCACCGAGATGGAGCGGGTCATCGCCGCGGTCTGGCGCGAGGTCATCGGCGTCGAATCCGTGGGAATCGACGACAACTTCTTCGACCTCGGCGGCCACTCGCTGCTCCTCGCCCGGGTGCAGGTGCGCCTCTCCGAGATCCTCGGCCGCGACCTGCCCATGGTGGACCTCTTCCGCTACCCGACCGTGGGCTCCCTGGCCGAGGCCCTGGCCGGAACGGAAGAGCGGGAGCCGGTGGCGGCCGCCGCGCCCCGGCGGACCCACGACCGGATCGCGGTGGTCGGCATGGCCGGCCGCTTCCCCGGTGCCCGCGACCTGGACGAGCTCTGGCGGAACCTGCGCGACGGCGTCGAGTCGATCCGCTACTTCACGGACGAGGAGCTGTTCGCCGCCGGAGTCCATCCCGACCTGCTGGCCGATCCGGCCTACGTCAAAGCCCGGGGCGTGCTGGAGGGGAGCGACCAGTTCGACGCCGGCCTCTTCGAGATGACGCCGCGCGAGGCCCAGATCCTCGATCCGCAGCAGCGGCTCTTCCTGGAGAGCGCCTGGCAGGCCCTGGAGCACGCGGGCTACGGCGGCGAGCGCTGGCGCGGCGAGGTGGGGGTGTTCGCCGGAGCGAGCGAGAACACCTACGTCCACCAGATCCTCTCCGCCCCGGCGCTGCTCGCCGCCGTGGGCCGCTACGCGGTCTCGCTCGCGAACAACCCCGACTACCTCTCCACCCGGGTCTCGTACAAGCTGAACCTCGAGGGGCCGGGCCTGTCGGTCCAGACCGCCTGCTCGACCTCGCTCGTGGCGGTCCACCTGGCCTGCCAGGCTCTCCTCCAGGGGGAATGCGAGCTCGCGCTGGCCGGCGGCGTTTCGGTGCGCGTGCCCGAGCAGGCCGGCTACCTCCATGAAGCGGGCGGCATCGCCTCGCCGGACGGCCACACCCGCGCCTTCGACGCCCACGCGGCCGGCACGGTGCGGAGCAGCGGCGTGGGCGCGGTCGTGCTCAAGCGCCTGGAGGACGCCCTGGCCGACGGCGACACCGTTCATGCGGTCATCCTCGGCTCGGCCGTCAACAACGACGGCTCGCGCAAGATGGGCTTCACGGCGCCCGCGGTCGAGGGGCAGGCGCGTGTCATCCGCAAGGCCCACCTGGCGGCCGGGATCGACCCCGCGACGATCGGCTACGTCGAGGCGCACGGCACGGGCACGGCCCTGGGCGACCCGGTGGAGATCGCCGGGCTGACCGAGGCCTTCCGCGCCGGGGGAGTGCAGAAGGCCGGCGCCTGCGCGATCGGCACGATCAAGTCGAACCTCGGCCATACCGACGCCGCGGCGGGCATCGCCGGCCTGCTCAAGACCGTGCTCGCCCTGAAGCACGGCGAGATCCCGCCGAGCCTCCACTACGAGGCGCCCAACCCGGCGATCGACTTCGCGGCGAGTCCGTTCCACGTCGCCTCCGAGCTGCGGGCGTGGACGTCCGAGGGTCCGCGGCGGGCCGGCGTCAGCTCCTTCGGCATCGGCGGCACCAACGCCCACGTGGTGCTGGAAGAGGCGCCTTCCTCGGTCCCGGCCCTCGCCGGGAGGCCGGCCCAGCTCCTGGTCCTCTCGGCCGCCTCGTCTTCGGCGCTCGACGCGGCCACGGCCAACCTGGCGGAGCGCCTGGAGACCCTGGCGACCCTGGCAGATACCCCGCCGGACACTTTCGCCGATGCGGCCTGGACCCTCCAGGCCGGGCGCAAGCCGCTGCGCTGCCGGCGGATCGCGGTCAGCCGCGGCCCGCGGGAGGCGGCGGAGCTGCTGCGCGCCGGCGATCCCGCGCAGGCCCCGGCCCGCAACGTTCCCGCGGAGCCGCTCTCCGTGGCCTTCCTCTTTCCCGGCCAGGGCGCCCAGCACGCAGGCATGGCCGAGGAGCTGTACGCCGTGGAGGCGGTCTTCCGCGACGCCCTGGACGAAGCCTGCGAGATTCTCCGGCCGGAGCTGGGGCTCGACCTGCGCGAGCTGCTGTATTCCTCCCGCGAGGGCCTCGGCTCGACCGCCCTGGCGCAGCCGGCCCTGTTCGCGGTCGAGCATGCGCTGGCGCGGCTCTGGATGTCCTGGGGCGTGAAGCCCGAGGCGCTGCTCGGCCACTCGGTGGGCGAGTACGTGGCCGCCTGCCTGGCCGGCGTCTTCTCCCTGGAGGACGCCCTCCGCCTGGTCGCGGCCCGCGGCCGTCTCATGCAGGAGCAGCCGCCCGGCGCCATGCTCGCGGTGCCGCTGCCGGAGAGCGGGATCCTCCTCGAAGGCGCGCTCTCGCTCGCCGCGGTCAACGCCCCGGCGGCCTGCGTGGTGTCTGGGCCGGAGGAGGACATCCGGGCCTTCCGAGAAAGGCTCGGAGAGGAATTGGACTGCCGTCTCCTCCACACCTCGCACGCCTTCCACTCGGCCATGATGGACCCGGTCCTGGAACCGTTCGCAGAGCTCCTCCGGGGGATGGAGCTGCACCCGCCGCGCATCCCCTTCGTTTCCAACCGCACCGGCACCTGGATCACCGCGGACGAGGCGGTCAGTCCGGAGTACTGGGCCGGCCACCTGCGCAACACGGTCCGCTTCGCGGAGGGTCTCGGGACTCTCCTGGGGCAGGGGCGGCGCACGGCGCTGCTGGAGGTCGGCCCCGGCGGCACGCTCGCCACCCTGGCCGGCCAGCATCCGGACCGCAAGTCCGCGGATCTCGTCGCGCGCTCGCTCCGCCGGCCCAAGGAGGACCGCCGGGATCTGGACGTGCTGCTCGGCGCGCTCGGCCGGCTCTGGCTGGCGGGAGCGGACGTGGATTGGAGCGCCATCCATGCGGGCGAGAGGCGGCGGCGCATCCCGCTGCCGTCCTACCCGTTCGAGCGCCGCCGGTATTGGGTAGACGCGGCGGACGTCCACCGGCTCGAAGCCGAAGCCGGGCCGGTGATGTCCATGAAGGAGGCCATCGCGGGCACGCGCACGTCGCTCGAAGAGACCGTGGCCGGCGTGGTGCGCGATCTCCTGGGCCTGGAGGAGGTCGGCCTCCACGACGACTTCTTCGACCTCGGGGTGAGCTCGCTGATGGGCCTCCAGATGAGCGCCCGTCTGCGCCGAGCCCTGGGGATTTCGGTCTCCGGGGACCTGCTGCTGGAGGCGCCGACGGTCGCGGCCATGGCCAGGCTGCTGGAGCTGCGGCTGGCCGACACTGCGCCGGTCCGCCCGAGCTGCCTCGTCCGTCTCCAGCAGGGGGGCCACCGCCCGCCGCTCTTCCTGGTCCACCAGGTGGGCGGCTACGCCTACACCTTCCGGGCTCTGGCCCGGGAGCTGGGGAACGACCGTCCCGTCTTCGGCCTCCGCTCCCTGGGGCTGGAGGAGGGGGAGGAGCCGCTCCTCGCGATCGAAGCCATGGCGGCCCACTACCTCGGGCTGATCCGGGAGGCGCAGCCGCGGGGGCCGTACCTGCTGGGCGGCGCCTCCATGGGGGGCATGGTGGCTTTCGAGATGGCCCACCAGCTCCACGCCGCCGGCGAGGATGTGGAGCTGCTCGCCCTGATGGACACCCCCTGCCTCGACCAGATGCCGGCTCGGGAGGGTCACGCCGAAGCCGTGGCCGCGGTCTTCCGCGGCCGGGTCGAGCTCTGTCCGGACGAGCTGCGCGAGCTTCCGCCGGAAGAGCAGCTCGCCCGGGCCTTCGAGATCGCACGCCAGGCCGGCCAGGACTTCGACCCGGACGAGATCGTGCGCCGGGTGAGAGTGCTCCACACGAACGTCGACGCCCTCTACGCCTACGCACCACGACCGCACCCGGGCGCGATGCTCTACTTCCGGGCCGAGACGAGGCGGCCGGGAGATCCACTGCGCCCTGAGCTGCCCTGGATCGAGCTCATGCGGGGAGGCACCGAGGTCCACCTGGTGCCCGGCGACCACATGACCATGCACGAGCCCCCGCACGTCCACACCCTGGCCGAGCGGCTGCGGCGCTCCCTGGGGAGGCCCCCTACCACAGCACCGCGTACCCGAGCTTCAAGAAGAACGTGCGGTCCCTCTGGGTGAGGTCGATCTCCTGGGTCCCCTGGTAGTTGTCCGAGTAGCCGGCCAGGAGCACGGTCTGGGCGTTCAGCTTGTACGAGAAGAGGAGCTGCGAGAAGAAGGTCTCGTCCTTCGGGTTCAGGCGCAGACCCGGACGGAAGAGCGCCAGATCCCGCTCCACGTCCCGGTACTGGAGGATCGCCCGCACGAAGGTGCGCACGTTCAGGTGGTAGCGCAGCGTGGCCTGGGTCAGCTCGGCCTTCAGGTAGCGCTGGCCGTGGATCTTGAACTCCTGCCGGTTGTGGTCGAGGTCGCCGAAGACGTGGCGGCCGATCCGGAAGTCGATCGACGGCTGGATCTGCACGAAGTCCACTTGGCGGACGTTGGTGAAGTCGATCACCTCGCCGCCGCGCAGGAAGAGATCCAGACCCAGGTGGCCGTTCGGCCGGATCGACAGCAGCAGGTCCTGGCGATAGTCGTTGAACTCGTTGCCAAGGAAGCTCTCCTCGTTCGGCAGCAGGCGCAGGCGCACCACGCTCTGCATCGGGCCCTCGTAGGTCAGGAACAGGTTGAAGTCGCGCTCCAGCAGCTCGCCGTCCTTGTCGCTCTTGGTGCTGGAGTTGACGTTGACCACGAAGCGGCTGTACCAGCCCCCCTTCCTGCCCCAGAAGGTGCGCTGGAGCTGGCCGCTCGCCTCCTCGAAGCCGACCTGCGGCATGAAGCCGCTGTCCGCGCGGAACTCGTCCGCGATCGAGTTGTAGCTCCCGCGCCAGAACCAGTCGCGGGTGGCGTGCGTGTACTCGCCGATCCAGGCCTCGCCGTTGAACGGAGCGACGCTCTGGTTCAGGCTGCGGGCGAGATCCAGCGGGTAGTCGGTCCGCGAGCCCAGAGCCTGGAAACGGAACGAGTCCACCGGCGTGATGCGGACGCTGCCGTCCACCCCGTAGACCTGGTTCGAGTAGTCGTCGCCGTCGCGCCCGGCGTAGAGCACGCCCAGGGTCGAGGTCTTCCCGACGTCGCGGCGATAGCGCAGCACGCCGGTGCGCACTTCCTCGTCCAGGAGCGCCACGGTCGAGCTCTCGCGGCCCGGGACGAGCAGGGCGTTGATCCGGTCTTCGGTGAGGAAGGCGCCGAAGGCGTTCTCCTCCTCCTTGCCGGTCAGCTTGAGCCCGTACTTCGGATCGAAGACCGTGCGGGTGAAGACCGCGTTGTACGCGGTTGTGAAGAGGTCGGCCCCCTCGAGGAAGAACGGCCGCTTCTCGGGGAAGGAGAGGGCGAAGCGCTCGTTGACGTCGAGCAGGGCGAAGTCGGCTTCGACCTGGGAGAAGTCGGGGTTGACCGCCGCGTTGAGGCTCATGTTCGGCGTGATCCCCCAGCGCACGGACAGGCCGGCCTCGACGTCCTCGTCCCCGCTCTCCATCGGCCGCGTCAGGCTCGGCCGGGCGTCCGTGCGCTTGGAGGTCAGCGTCGGCGTGGTCTCCAGGTTGTACCCCGCTTTGAGCTTGCGGAAGCCGGTGACGGTCTCGTACTGGCAGACCTGGCAGTCCTGCTGCCGGTCGTTCCAGGTCGAGCGGATCTGGTGCACCACGGAGCGCGGATAGGTGCGCTGGGCGAGGAAGCCCCAGGTCTGCTCTTCCAGGGCGCGGGGGAAGCGGATCTGTTTGAGGGGAAGCGCGATCTCCACCACGTAGCCGTCGGGCGTGATCTGGCCCCGGGATTCCCAGATCGCGTCCCAGGACCAGTCCTCGGTCTCCTCGATGTCGCTGACCGTGCCGTCCATCTGCACGCCGAGCGGGTTGACCCGGAACTGGAAGGCGCGCCGCTGGTCGTTGAAGGTGTCGAGGTAGAACCCTACGCTGTCATCCAGGAAGGCCGTGTCGCGGTCGGCCAGGTAGGCGCGGATCTGGTTCGGGTCGGGGTCGTGCGCCCGGAAGCCGACGTAGAGGTTGTCGTCGTCGAACGTGACCAGGCACTCGGTCGCCACCGGCGCCTCGGCGTTGTCGCGCGGTGACCACTCGTGGGTCAGCGGGATCACCGCCGCGTCGGCCCAGGCCGCTTCGTCGAGCAGGCCGTCCACCCGGATCTCCGAGGTCGCGGGCCGGATCGCGTGCTGCTGCTTGGGTTGGTGCACCGTGGGCGCCGTCTCGGGGTCCTGGGCGAAGGCCCCGGCCGCGAGGACGGCGAAGAGGAGAAGGAACGTCACGACATGGGTGCGAGGTTTCTTCTGGCGCAAGCGAGCTCCTCCCTGATAGGGATGGTTTGCTGCGAGGTCCTCTACATGAAGAATGTGCGCGCGGCCCCGGGCATCGCGCCGGCCCCGCGGATCAGGAGTCCTCTTTCGCACGCTTGAAGGCACTCCTTTGACTAGGGGCCCTGTTCATGCCGAAGCGTTCCCGCCCGTCCGGGGCTGCCGTATCCGCCATGTCTCGATCCACCTTTCGCAGGGCACCTCGCGGCTCCCCCCGGCTGCCGCGAGCCTTCGCATCGAGGTTTTCGCCCGTGCCCCCAAGGCCAATCCCGGCCTGCCGGTGCCTGGGCTCAAAGAGGAGGAACCTTTGAGAAACCGAGTCAAGCTCTTGGCGGGCCTTTCCATGGCCGCGGTCGCCCTCGGGATTCCGGCTTTCCTGCTGGCGCCCGTTCCTCACGCCGGGAGGTCGGTGACCCGAGCGCCGGCCGAGGCCCGCATGGCCGAAAAAGGCAAGCTCGAATCACTCTACCAGACCTGGAAGGCGAGTTACGAGCGCAGCGGCGGCAACCGCAACTACCTGATCTCCCTGGGATGGTCCCGCGGGCTCTCCACCGAGCACACCTATGCCGCCGGCCTCGCCCGGATCGACATGATCGGGGGCGCCGCCCGCGTCGAGATCGACGGCCTGGATGCCTCCGAGGGCTGGGACGTCTGGCTGATCGACAACCAGGAAGGGCCGCAGCGCACGGCCCTGCCCGAGCGCGGCGACCGGATGCACAGGCTCGGCCGCCTCTACAGGGCCGGCTCCAGGGCCGTGCTCGACGCCCGCTTTGACGGCGGCCTGTTCTCCGCGTTCGAGGTGGACGTGGTGGCGGTGACCCGCAAGGGCGTCCGGCCCGATGAGGGCTCCGTCCTCTATGGCTCGCCGATGCTGTTCCAGCGCATCTACACCCAGGCGAGCCACATGCAGGCGCAGCCCAGGCCCACGGCGCGGCTCGACTCCCTCTTCGGCCCCCGGGCCGCCTTCGCCGACACCCCCTTCAACAGTATGGACCCGCTGATCGCCGCGGGGGCCGACCTGTTCTTCAACGAGACCTTCGGCGGCAACGGCCGCACTTGCGGGACCTGCCATCCGGCGGAGAACAATTTCACGATCGATCCCGAGTTCATCGGCGACCTGCCGCCGGACGATCCCCTGTTCGTGGGTGAGACCAATCCCGCCCTGGGAGCCAACTTCGAGAAGCCCCAGTTGTTGCGCCAGCTCGGCCTGGTGCTCGAGAACGTGGACGGGTTCGACGACCTCGGCAACAAGTTCGTGATGCGCGGCGTCCCGCACCTGCTGGGCCTCTCGCGCTACCTGACGCCGGGCATCGACGGCTCGACCGTGCCTCCGAACCAGCGCACAGGCTGGGGCGGCGACGGCGCCCCGGGCAGTGGAACGCTGCGCGAATTCGCCACCGGCGCCGTGGTGCAGCACTTCACCAAGTCGCTCAACCGGGTGCCGGGCACCGACTTCCGGCTCCCGACGGATGCCGAGCTCGACGCTCTGGAGGCCTTCCAGCTCGCCCTCGGCCGGCAGGACAACCCGACCATCGCCTCCATCCAGCTCAGGAACCCGATGGCCAACCTGGGCCGCGTCCAGCACGACGGCGTGAGCGCCCGCTGCTCCGTCTGCCATTTCAATGCCGGCGCCAACGCGTCCAACGGGACCAACCGCAACTTCGACATCGGGGTGGGCCGGCTGCCCAACCACCCGGCCAACGTGATCGCTCCGGGCAACCTCCCGCCGGACGGCGGCTTCGGCACAGTCCCGGTCTTCGACCCGGTGACCCACGAGTTCAGGGGCTTCGGCAATGCCAACGGCGACATCCGGTTCAACACCCAGCCGGCCATCGAGGCGGTGGACACCGCGCCGTTCTTCCACAACAACGCCGTCGCCACCATCGAGGAGGCGGTCGGCTTCTACAACAGCCAGGCGTTCAAGAAGTCCCAGGCCGGCATCGCTCTGCCCAGCCTGGCCATGGAGACCACCGAGGTCGAGAACATCGCGGCCTTCCTGCGCATCATGAACGCGCTGGAGAACATCCGCTCCTCGCTGCTGCTCGACCAGGGCGCCATCGACGAGACGGACCTCGACACGGCCCAGCGCCTGGCGCATCTCGCCTCGTTCGACACCGAGGACGCCGTCCAGGTCCTGACGGGGCGCCAGCTCCACCCCACGGCGTCGCGCAAGCTGAGGCAGGCCCATGAGAAGGAGCTCGCCGCGGCGTTCTCGGCCGCCGCGCACGCCAAGCACATCCGCGACGGCCTGCTCCAGGAGGCCATCCAGCTCAAGCAGCAGGCCCGCGCGGAGATGATCGTCGAGTAGCCCGCGAGCCCTGCAGGGAAAGGGGTGCCGGCCGGCTTCGGCTGGCACCCCCGCTCTTCAAGACCCGCTCGTCCGCTTCAGCTCCAGGGTGCGCCGCAGGATCGGCAGCGCCGCCCTGTCCTTGTCCCGGTCCGCCTGCTCTTTGGACTCGATCACCGCGTCCAGATCGAGGCAGCGCACGCGCAGGTTGCCGACCGTCCGCTCGTGGGTTCTCCCGGCAATCTGCTCGTAGGTCATGGTCTTTCCGATCGTGGCGAGCACGTCGAGCGGGCCGGCCCTGGTGATGAGCTGATGCCGGCGCAGGGTGGCCAGCTTGGTTTCGTTCGGCAAGAGATGCCGGCCTGCCGGGCTGAGATACCGGGCCTCGAGCTCCCGCAGTGCCGCGAGGAGGCGGGTGCGGTTTGCAGGCGCCGGATCGGGGACGATGTCGAGACCGGACGTCGAGACCGGCGCCCCCTCCAGGATCGCGGCCACCCCGCCGACGACGATGTGCTCGACCTGGTGGCGGGCGAGGACCTCCAGGATGTCCAGGTATCTAGGAGCGCTGTCCATTCCGGAGAGCGTAGGTGCTGTCCACAAAACCCTGAGCTACGGCCAGGCGCTCGGTCGGCGTCAGGCTCAGCATCCAGAGGATGAGGGCGTCGTCCGGTCCGGACCCCGGTGGAGCTGGGGGGGCAGGCTGGTGGCCCTCCGAGATCGCTTTCTGCCTCATGGCCCGAATGGTACAACAGCCCCTGCGATCCGCCGCCCTCCGGGCACTGTCTAGCTGAAGTCGGGTAGTATTGCCGGATCGTGGAAGCCGGATCTCGATGAGAGCTATCAGACTCAACACCCATGTAGCCAAGGACCGCACCCTCCTCCTCAAGCTTCCCGAGGATGTCCAGGAGGGTCCGGCCGAGGTCATTGTCCTCGTCCCGGAGGCGGCTGACCGGCCTGCTCACACGGTCCAGGACTTCCTCGCCGGCCTCTCCGCCCGTCCCCGCCGGATCCGCACGAAAGAAGACATCGACCGGTACCTGGAGCGAGAGCGGGAGAGCTGGGACTAGGCGATGCCGAGGGTCTACCTCGACAGTTGTATCGTCATCTACCTGATCCAAGGCCCGGAGAGCCTCAGCCGTGCCGTCCGCGGCGGTCTCGTCTCGGACGAGGAGGACCCTCAGGTGCTGTGCATCTCGGATCTCACCCGGCTCGAGTGCAGGGTCTGGCCAGTACGGGAAGGCGACCAGGAGCTGCTGGCGCAGTTTGACGGCTTTTTCGCGAGCCAGGACGTCGAGTGGCTTGTGATCCGGACCGATATGTTCGATCTGGCCACCGAGCTCCGGGCTCGCCACGGCACCAAGGCCCCGGATGCGATCCACCTTGCGACTGCCATCCTGGGCGGCTGCGACGAGTTCTGGACCAACGACCATCGTCTGACCGCGGCAGCCGCCGGCAGGATCGCTCTCAAAGTCCTGTCTGAATGAGGGCGGGCCCGCGGGCCCGCCCTGTCGTTCAAGGATGGTCGTAGTAGAAGTGATACGTGCCGGAGCCGCTGTAGGAGTAGATGCCCCAGAGGTACCAGCCCGCGGCGCCGTTGTAGGTGATGTTCTCGTTGGTCGAGATGGTCGTGGCGCTCGCCACCTGCACCCAGGCCGTGCCGTTCCAGCGCCAGAGATAGAGGTCGAAGTCGCTGCCGGCCGGGCCGCGCAGGGCGCCGATCTGGTTGCCCGCGTTGCCCCAGTAGTAGGTGCCGCAGGGCTGGTACTGGGTGCTGCCCACGGTGCCGATGTAATTCGTGAAGGTCTCATAGGCCGAGCTGAAGCCTGAGCCGTAGAGGAAGTTGAGGCCGGACTGGTCGTCCGCCTCGGTCGTGGCCGGATTGTTGTTGCAGAAGCTCACGGATGCGAACATCGTGGCCCCGGCGACGCCGCTGTGGCCGAGCCCGAGACCGTGGCCGACCTCGTGCACCATCACGCCCTCGATGTAGATCTCGCTGGAGCAGCCGGCGCCGCCCGGATCCTCGCTCTGGGAGGTCCAGTTGTAGCCCGTGCTGTTGGTCACGATGTCGGCGTCGTCGATCTTCCAGGAGCCCGAGCCCGCGACCCGCTCGGAGTAGTAGCCGGTGAAGGTCGCCGCCAGGCATGAGCCGGTGCAGGCGGACAGCGGGTCGGTCAGGTTGAGCATCGGGGTGCCGTCGCCCAGGGCGAAGCCGGCGATCGAGCCCTTGTGGGCAAGGATCACGCTGCCCGAGTTGTCGCCGTTCCAGCCGTTCGTGGAGTTGATGGCGTTGACCACCACGGTTTCGCCGCCGTCCGCATCGGCGATCGAAGGCACGCCGCCGGCGCGGTTGTCCACGATGTAGTCGGGCGGGCAGTTCCAGGTGCGCGCCGGGCTGAGGGTCACGTAGGCGGAGCCGCTGCCGGCCGCGAGGAGCACGAGGGCGAGCACGCCGAGGGAGACGAGAGGGATGAGCTTCCTGTTCATGGCTGGTTTCCTCCTCGTCCTTCCTAGACGGCAGGCCGGCCGACGCGGCCGGCGGTTTCGCGGAGCTGTTGCTTGAGCTGGGAAAGCGGCATCGCCTTCGGCGCCGGGACCTCGGTGCCGTCGCGGCGCAGGACGCGGGCGCCGGTGGTGAAGGTGGGGACGGCCATCTCCCGGCCCTGCTCGCCGCGGATGCGGAACTGGCCCTGTTGATATCCCAGTACCTTCTGGGCGCCGTCCTGCTCGGGCTCGAGGAAGACCAGCATCCGCTCGCCGAGCTCGAAGGTGGGGAAGCCATGGGCCTCGATGCGGTAGTTGCCGACCTGGCCGCCGAAGGTGCGCAGGTTGACGTAGGACGGAGCGGCGCCGACCACCGTGTCCTCCACCTCCAGGGTGGCCTCGGTCAGGATGGCGGTGTGCTCGGCGTTCCAGAACGAGTGGACCTCGACGATCCGGCCCTGGACGACGGCCTCGGCCTGGGCGACGAGCTCGGCTTGGCTTTGGTAGAGGAACGTGGACGCGGCAGCCGGAATCGCGGCGAGCGCCAGCGCCAACAGGGGGATCCAGACAGCGCGCTTCATGAAGACCTCCTTCTCCTGGTCCGCCGCACCGTGCGCCGGACAGTCATGGGGCGCCGCCGGCGAAGCGATCGTTACAATCGGGCTCCCCAGGCTTAGAATGCGTCCTCCGGAAGGAGGATTCATGTGGCCGAGAATGTTTGTGAGGTCCGTCCTGGCGCTGGCCCTGGCCGCCCAGGCGGCGGGAGCTGACCCATTGGACCTGATACAGCTGCGGCAAGAGGTCCGCGCCTGGCGGACGGCGCACGAGAAGGAGGTCGTGGGCGAGCTGTCCGGCCTGCTCGCCCTGCCCAACGTCGCCGCCGACCGCGCCGACATCCGGCGCAACGCCGACCACCTGCTGGAGATGCTGCGCCGGCGCGGCTTCCAGGCGCGGCTGCTCACCGCCGGAGACTCGCCCCCGGCCGTCTACGGCGAGCTGTCCGCGCCCGGCGCGAAGCGCACCGTGGTCTTCTACGCCCACTACGACGGCCAACCCGCCGATCCCGAGGACTGGGGGGGGAACGATCCCTGGAAGCCGGTGCTGCGGACCGGCGCGCCGGGTCCGGATACGAAGGACGTGGACCTAGCCTCGGCCCCCGCGCCCCTCAATCCCGAGTGGCGGCTCTACGCGCGCTCGGCCAGCGACGACAAGGGTCCGATCGAGGCCATGCTCGCCGCTCTCGACGCCCTGAAGGCGGCCGGGGTGAAGCCTTCGGTCAACATCAAGATGCTCCTGGAAGGGGAGGAGGAGGACGGCTCTCCCCACCTGACGAGCATCCTGGAGGCGCACCGCGACGTGCTCGAGGCCGACGCCTGGATTCTCGGGGACGGCCCGGTTCATCAGACACGCAGGATGCAGGTCGTCTTCGGCGCGCGCGGGGTCATGGGGCTGGAGGTGACGGCCTACGGTCCGGCGCGGGCGCTCCACAGCGGCCACTACGGGAACTGGGCGCCCAATCCCGCGGCGCTGCTGGTCGAGCTGCTCGCCGGTCTGCGGGGGCCGAACGGCGAGATCCGCATCGCCGGATTCGAGGACGACCTGCGGCCGCTCTCCGAGAGCGAGAAGGCGGCTTCCGCGGCCATGCCGTTCGTCGAAGACGCGCTGCGCCAGGAGCTGGCGGTCGGCTGGACGGAGGGTGGGGACGAACGCCTCCAGGACCGCGTCATGCGCCCGGCGCTCAACATCCGCGGCCTCCAGTGCGCGCAGGTGGGGAAGGGGGCGCGCAACGCCATCCCGACCGAGGCCACGGCCTCGATCGACTTCCGCCTGGTCCCGGACCAGACGCCCGAGAAGGTGCGCGAGCGGACCGACGCATACGTGCGAAGCCTCGGCTTCCACGTGGTCCACGACGTGCCGGACCTGGAGACGCGCCGCACCCATGCCAAGGTCGTGCGCCTGAACTGGGACGACGGCTATGCCGCGGCCCGCACCTCCCTGGACCTGCCGGTCTCCCGCGCCGTGGTCCGGACGATCGAGGCGATGCAGGGCGGGCCGGTGATCCAGGTGCCGATGCTGGGTGGCAGCGTGCCCATGTCGATGTTCACGGATACCCTGAAGGTGCCGGTGATCATCGTGCCGATCGTGAACCACGACAACAACCAGCACGCCGCGCACGAGAACCTGCGGCTGCAGAACCTCTGGGACGGAATCGAGACCTTCGCAGCGCTGTTCGCCGGGCTCGACTGGTGAGTTGGCCCGGGTTTTGAATCCTACCGGGCGTGTCCGCCTGATGCGGGCCGTCTGGAGGATACGACCATGTCATCTTCGTTCAACGTGTACCTGATCGGCTTCATCGTCCTGATCATCGGGCTCGCGCTGGGGGCCTATCTGCTGGGCGCTCCGCCGATGTGGATCGGGGTGGGGGTCATCTGTCTGATCGGCATCGGCATCCTGAGCGCCGTCAAGAAGACCCAGGCCCGCACTCCCCCGCCGCCTTCCGGCGGGAACCTTCGGTAAACACAAAGGACAACAAGGACACCAGGGACACCAAGGACACGCGTCCTTGAGGTCCTTGTTGTCCTTGCTGTCCTTTGTTCCCTACAGCACGGTTTCCCGCACCACTTCGTCGAGGGTGGTGACGCCGTCGCGGATCTTCTGCAGTCCGCTCATGCGCAGGGTCATCATGCCGTTCTGGATGGCCTTCTGGCGCAGCTCGAAGGAGCTGGCTCCGGAGAGGATCATCTCGCGCATCTCGTCGTCGACCTCCAGCACCTCGTAGAGGCCGACGCGGCCCTTGTAGCCGGTGTTGGAGCACCGGTCGCAGCCGCGTCCGCGGAAGAGCTTCAGGGTGCGCGACTCGTGCTCCGAGAAGCCGGCGCCGACCAGGGCCGCGGGAGGCACGTCCGCCGGCTCCTTGCAGAAGGTGCAGATGCGGCGCACGAGCCGCTGCGCCACGATCAGGTGCACCGAGGTCGCCACGAGGAAGGGCTCGATGCCCATGTTCATCATGCGGTTGATCGTGGACGGCGCGTCGTTCGTGTGCAGGGTGGAGAGCACGAGGTGGCCGGTCATGGCCGCCTTGATCGCGACCTCGGCGGTCTCGAAATCGCGGATCTCGCCCACCAGGATGATGTTCGGGTCCTGGCGCAGGAACGAGCGCAGCGAGGCCGCGAAGTTGAGGCCGATGTTCTCCTTCATCTGCACCTGGTTGATGCCGGAGAGGTTGAACTCCACCGGGTCCTCGGCGGTCATGATGTTGACCTCCGGAGTGTTGATGCGCTGCAGGGCCGAATAGAGCGAGTTCGTCTTGCCCGAGCCCGTGGGGCCGGTGACCAGCACCATGCCGTAGGGGCGCAGAATGGCCGACTCGAACTTGCGCAGCGACTCCGCCTCGAAGCCCAGCTTCGTCATGTCGAGCATGAGCTTGTCCTTGTCGAGCAAGCGCATGACGATCTTCTCGCCGAAGAGGGTGGGCAGGACCGAGACGCGGTAGTCGAGGTCCTTGGTCTTGCCGGAGATCTTGGTCTTGATCTTGATGCGGCCGTCCTGGGGCAGCCGCTTCTCGGCGATGTCCAGCTTCGCCATGATCTTGCAGCGGCTGGTGATCGCCTCCTTGAGCTTGAGCGGCGGCCGCATCATCTCGTAGAGGATGCCGTCGATGCGGTAGCGCACCCGGTAGTCCTTCTCGTAGGGCTCGATGTGGATGTCCGAGGCGCCGCGCTTGATGGCATCGGTGAGGATCAGGTTCACGAGCTTGACCACGGGCGCCTGCTCGGACTCCTCCTCCAGCGTGGCGAGGTCGAGGTCCTCCTCCTCGTCCAGGACCTCGAGGTCGCTGCCCGACTCCTCGGAGAGGTCCTCCATGACCTTCTTGAGCTCGATGGCATGCGTCGAGCCGTAGTACTTGTCGATGGCCGCGCGGATCGCGCTCTCGGAGGCCACGACCGGCTCCACCCGGTAGCCGGTCATGAACTTGACGTCGTCCATCGCGAACACGTTCGTCGGATCGATCATGGCCACGGTGACCGTGGCGCCCGCCTTGGTCACGGGGAAGATCGTGTACTTGCGTGCGATGTCCGCGGGGATGATCTTGATGACCGCGTCCTCGATCTCCATGTTGTTGAGGTCGACGGAGGGGACCTTGAACTGCTCGGACAGGGCGTCGACGAGCTGGCGCTCGGTGATGTGGCCCAGCTTGATCAGGTTGGTGCCGAGGCGGCCTCCCTGGTCCTTCTGGTGCGCGAGCGCCTCCTGGAGCTGCGCCTGGTTGATCCGGCCGGACTTGACCAGGAGCTCGCCGAGCTTGTCAGGCGCATTGCTAGCGGATGGCTTTCGGGCTGCTGCTTCTGGTGGTGCCATGAAATCTCCTGCTCGCCCCGCCGGCAGGCGAGGTACAGCCATACGTCTCCTCGTCCGTCTTCTGGATCTACGGGGCGCAGTTTAGCAGTTCCACAGCCCTGCCCGCCACCCGCTCCGCCGGGATCTCCAGCAGGCAGGCCTTGGTCTCTTCGAAGCGGCGGTAGCAGAAGCTGCACGGCAGCAGCTTCCACAGGGCGCGCTCCGGCGCGCCGTAGGGGCCGTGCCGGGCGGGATCGGTGGGACCCATGAGCATCAGGACCGGGGTACCCAGGGCGTGTGCAAGGTGGGTGGGGCCGGAGTCGCCCCCCATCACCAGCCGCGCCCGGCGGAGCAGCGCCGCCAGGATGGGGAGGTCCGCGGGCATCGTCCGCACCGCGCCCCCGCCCGCAGCTTCCACCCCGGCCGCCAGCCCTTCCTCCCCGGGCGCGACCGGTACCCACGTCGAGAGGCCGGTCGCTTCCCGCAGCCTCCGAGCCACCTCTCCCCAGCGCTCCGGCGGGTAGCGCTTGCTCGCCCAGCCGGCGCCCGGATGGATGAGGAGGAACGGCGGCTCGGGCAATCCTTCCGGCTCCTGCCGAAAGATCTTCGAGCCCCCGAAGTCGGCAGGCTCCGGAGGGATATCCAGGGCATCCAGGAGGGAGAGCGCCCGGTCCACCGCGTGCGTTCCCCGGGGCACGACCGGCTCGCTGATCCAGAACGCGCTCGACGGCTCCCGCCGCGCCTCCCGGGCCGGACCGATCCGGCGGTCGCAGAGGGTCAGGGCGGAGAGGACTCCCGCCTTGTGGTTGCCCATCAGGTCGAGGGTCACATCCGGAGCGAAACGGTCGAGAGCGTCCCGGAACGCGGCCACCTCGCGCTGGGTCTCCGGGGAGAACGGCCTCTTCCGCCAGGCGCGGAGGCGCACGATGAGCAATTCGTCCAGGTCGGGATGCCCGGCGAGCACCGGCTCCATGGTCCCTTCGACCACCCAGCCGATCCTGGCGTCCGGGAGATGGCGGCGCAGGGCCGTGAGCACCGGCAGGCAGTGCACCACATCGCCCAGGGCGCTGGTGCGGATCAGGAGGATCCTCACCCCTTCTCCGGGAGCGCCTTCACCTTGGAGATCAGGTCGGTCGTGGCATGGTCCTTGGGATCGCCCACCAGGGCGGTGCGGCCGCCATAGGCGCGGACCGTCCCGTGCTCGGGGACCCGCTCGGGCGAGCCGTAGTCCGGCCCCTTGCAATGGACATCCGGCCGCAGCTCGGCGAGCAGCGGAGCGGGGGAATCCCCCTGGAAGACCACGACGAAATCGACCGGCTCCAGGGCCGCCAGCAGCTCGGCGCGCTCGGCCGCGGGCACCACCGGCCGGCCCGGACCCTTGAGCCGCGCCACCGAATCGTCGTCGTTGATCGCCACGATCAGGGCGTCTCCCTCGGCCCGGGCGGCGCGCAGGTAGCGCAGGTGGCCGACGTGGAGCAGGTCGAAATGGCCGTTGGCGAACGCAATTTTTTTCCCCTGGGCTTGGAGAGCATGCACCCTCTGGTGAAGCGCGTCGACGGTCAGGACCTCGCCCATCGCAGATCCTCCACGGGACCGGGATCGCTCTCCACCGCGTGCCGCAGCTCCTCGCGGGTGAGCGTCGCCGTCCCCATCTTCATGACCACGACCCCGCCGGCATAATTGGCGAGCAGAGCCGCCTCGAGCGGGGTAGCCCCGGCCGCGAGCGCCAGGGCGAAGGTGCCGATCACCGTGTCGCCGGCGCCGGTCACGTCCGCCACCTGGTCGGTTCCATGGACGGGCAGGTGGGCGGTCGACTCCCGTTCGAAGAGGCTCATCCCCTGGCTGCCGCGGGTGATGAGGAGGAAGCGCGCCCCGAGACGGTCGAGCAGTCCCCGCCCACCCTCCGGGTCTTCGTCGAGGGTCGAGCCGAGAAGCGCCTCGGCCTCCTCCTCGTTGGGGGTGGCGCCGTCCAGACCCCGGAAATCACCCAGGCGGTACCGGCTGTCGCAGACCAGGGTAGCCTCCGGGCCGAGGGCCTCGCGCATCCGCGGGAGCATCTCCGGCTCGACCGTGCCGTAGCCGTAGTCGGACAGGATCGCGACCCGCGCCTTCCCGGCCCCCAGAACCTCGGCGAAGCGATCGCGCTCCTCCTCGGTCAGCGCCAGCGTTTCCTCGATGTCGTAGCGCACGATCTGCTGCTTGATCGAATGCTTGCCGCCGCCCAGGATGCGCACCTTGGTGGGCGTCCGGTAGCCGGAGCGGACCTGGATGCCCTGGGTGGTCACCCCGCGCTCGTGGAAGGCATCGAGGAGGCCCCGTCCGCTGGCGTCGTCCCCCACGACTCCGAGCGGCAGGGGACGGCCGCCGAGAGCGGCGACGTTGGCCACGGCATTGGCTCCGCCGCCCGGGATCAGCCTCTCCCCCTGGTAGGACAGGATGAGGACCGGCGCCTCCCGGCTGATCCGCTTCGGGGTGCCGGTGATGAACAGATCGGCGACGAGGTCCACCAGCATGACCACGGGCTGGCCGGCCATGGCCTCGATCAGTCCGAGCAGGCGCCCGGCGGTCGGGAGAGGAGAGGTCATCCCGCGGAGTCTATCCTGCCTTCCTGTCCCGCTTTGAGCCCCCCGGTACACTTTGAAGTCGTCCGCCCCCGCCAGGGTGTCGGACTATCAAATCCAATGAAGTTTTTGACCGGAGGGAGGATTGGACATGGACACAGGCGCGAGCGCCTCACGGGACAACCTTATCCAGCGTGTGGTCATCCTCGGCGGCGGAACGGCCGGATGGATGACGGCTTCGTATCTCTCGAAAGCTCTCCAGGGCAGTGTGCACGTTACGCTCATGGAGGCCAAGACCATCCCCAGGATCGGCGTGGGCGAGGCCTCGGTGCCGAACCTGCAGCGCGCATTCTTCGACTTCCTCGGGATCCCCGAGGACGAGTGGATGCGCGGCTGCAACGCCGCCTTCAAGACCGCGATCAAGTTCGTCAACTGGCAGGCGCCGGCCGAAAACGGCAAGAGCAACCACTTCTACCATCCGTTCGGCCTGCTGCCGAATTGCGACGACGTCCCGCTCTCGCACTACTGGCTGCTGCGCCGGCACGCGGGCGACAACGAGCCCTATGACTACGCCTGCTTCAAGGAGCCGCCGGTCATGGATGCGAAGCTCTCCCCGCGCCATCTCGACGGCCGGCGGGCGGTCAACTACGCCTGGCACTTCGACGCCCACCTGGTGGCGGAGTTCCTGCGGAAGTTCTCGGTCGAAACCCAGGGGGTCCGTCACATCGTCGACGAGCTCGAAGGGGTGGAGAAGGACGCCGACGGGTACATCACGGCCCTGAACAGCAAGGGCGGAATCCGGATCGAAGGCGACCTCTTCATCGACTGCTCGGGCTTCCGGTCGCTCCTCATGAACGGGGCGATGGAAGAGCCCTTCCTCGACATGAGCGACTACCTCATGTGCGACAGCGCCGTGGCCGCGGCGGTGCCCCACGACGACGAGAAGAACGGCATCGAGCCCTACACCTCGTCGATCGCCATGGACTCGGGCTGGACCTGGAAGATCCCCATGCTGGGCCGCTTCGGCACGGGCTACGTCTACTCCAGCCGCCATGCCACGCAGGAGGAAGCCGCGCGCGACTTCTGCAAGCTCTGGAACCTCGACCCGGAGAAGACCCCGCTCAACAAGATCCGCTTCCGGGTGGGCCGCAACCGGCGCGCCTGGGTCAAGAACGTCGTGAGCATCGGCCTCTCCTCCTGCTTCCTGGAGCCGCTGGAGTCGACGGGCATCTACTTCATCTACGCCTCGAACTTCTTCCTCGCGAAGCACTTCCCGGACAAGCGATTCGACCCGGTCCTGATCGACCGCTTCAACCAGGAGATCGAGGCCATGTTCGACGACTGCCGCGACTTCATCCAGGCGCACTACGTGGTGTCGCCGCGGATGGACACGCCGTTCTGGCGGGCGAACAAGGAGGAGATCACGCTCTCGGCCAACTTCAAGGAGAAGATGGCCACCTACAAGTCCGGCCTGCCCGTGAACCAGCCGAGCTCGGACGAGGCGTCCTACTACAGCAACTTCGAGAGCGAGTTCCGGAACTTCTGGACGAACGGCAGCTACTACAGCATCTTCGGCGGGCTGGGGCTCGTCCCGGAAAGGCCGATGCCGGCCCTGCTGTACAAGAAGGATGCGCGGACCAAGGCGGAGCCGCTGTTCGCCAAGGTCAAGAACCAGCAGCGCGAGCTGCTCGCCACGCTGCCCACGACCTACCAGTACCTGAAGCAGCTCCACGCCCCCAAGGAGGCACCGGCGCCCCGGGAGGTGCCCGAGCTGGCTCACGCCCACTGAACGGGTTTACACGACCAGGTCCGGGAAATCGGTGAACAGTCCGTCCACCCCCAGGGACAGGAACTGCTCGATCTCCCGGACCGCATTTCCCTCGTAATCCGGAGCGAGGAAGATCGGGTCGCTGCGGAAGGTCCAGGGGTGGACCAGGAGCCCGGCACGGTGGGCGTCCTCCACCAGAGTGGTGGGCGGACGCAGGCGGCCGTCCGGACCGGCGGGGACGATCAGCCGCTTGTTCGGTCCGATGCCGTCGGCGTAGGTGGCGATCTCCGCGAGATCCCATGCCTGTTCCCCGTCGTCCAGGAGCTGGATCCGGGGAAGGTCGGTCATCGTCTTCAGGAGCTCGAGACTGCTCCTCTCGAAGGACTGGAGGAACACGGCGCGCAAGCCGGCGGCATGGAGAGCCTCGACCATGGGCTCCTCCAGAGGAAGCCCGATCGACCGGAAGTAGGACGGGTGCTTGGTCTCCGGGTAGACCCCGACGTTTCGGCGCCGTGCGAGGTCGAGGATCTCCTCGAACGTGGGGACTTCGAAGAGCCCGTCGAAGCCATGATCGCGGAATTCGAGGCGCTCCCGGGCACGGAGGGTCTTGATCTCGGCGAGGGTGAAGTCCTCCGCGAACCAGCCCGTGACCTCCCGCCCGTCGATCCACCGGGTCCTGCGCCGGTCCCGGAAATCGGGCCGGTCGAGGACGTCGGTGGTCCCGGTGATGTCGTTCTCATGGCGGGCGATGAGGACCCCGTCCCGGGTGATGACGAGGTCCGGCTCGATGAAGTCCGCGCCCATCTCGATCGCCAGCTCATAGGCCGCGAGCGTGTGCTCGGGCCGGTAACCGCTGGCACCGCGATGGGCGATGACGAGGGGGCGGGGGGGCATAGACGCTAGCCTTGGCATAACGGCGCCCTCCGAGGAGGGCGCAGGCGCGTAGCCCCGGGTTTCAACCCGGGGTTAGAGGGGTGATCTCCTGTTCGAGCCCCTTCAGGGGCGTTGGCAAGGGCGCGGAGGCGACGGGGGCCGAGGGCCGCCCCGCCCGCCCCGGGTTGAAACCCGGGGCTACGCGCCTGCGCCTCCCTCGGAGGCGCTCCCGCTTGACCCACCAGCTACGGCGCGACGGCCATCGATCGATCTCCTCACGGGCCGCGCTTGAGCGCCGCCTGGATGACCTCCTGGGGCATCCCTTCCTTCTTCCACTTCACCATGTCATCCGAGCTCAGGGCTCTGGTGAGCGACTTCCCGGCGACGAAGTCCACGAGGAGGGCGGTGTCGAAGCCCTGCTTCTTGAGCTTCACCAGCTCGGCCAGCAGCTCGTCCGGAGATACGCCGGGCGCGGCCGGAGCGGCGGAAGCGGTAGTCACGGGGCCGCTCTTGCCCAGCCAGGCGTTCTGCAGGGCCGGATCGCCGAGGGCGGTGGCGTACGCCTCCTTGATCGCGTCGCTCAGCACCTCGTTGACGTTGTCCTGGTTGCGGCTCTTGCCATAGCGGGTGGCGTCGCCCGCGGCGGTCCCCTCCCAGAGGAGCTGCCCGTTGGCATCCGACATCCGGAAGCCGACCCGGACGTCGGCGGTGTACATCGAGCCCACCGGCTTGTTGCTCTCATTGACCATGAAGCGCAGCAGCGTTCCCTGCACCTGGAGAGGAGCGTCGTCCGCCACGCGGATCCCCCACTCCCCGGCGTTCTTGACCAGCACCTCGTTGGACCAGGCGACCACGTCGCTCGCGGCGCGGATCGGCCAGACCCGATCGTCGTCGTCCGTGCTGTCGCCGATGACGGCCGGATCGGCGATGGTGCGCCCGTCCGAGATGGAGAGCGTCACCGGCTTGTCGGAGATGCCCATCATGAGCGTGGGCACGGAAGTGCCGGTGCTCTCCTGCGGTGCGTAGCGGAGCGTGATGTTGAACGGCCCCAGTTCCTTGGCGACCGCCGGGGAGACGGCGAGAGCCAACAATAGGACCAGCGCGAATGTCGTTCCAGCAGGCCTTCGGTTTCGGATCATGACCCCTCCTTGACGGGATGTCCGGCAGATCCTAACAGACCCGAAGCCGGCCCGGCCGGGGACAACTCGCAACAAGAAGTTGCGGATTGACGATCCGGTCGGGGCTTTCCTATACTCTCGATCGATATCAAGGAGATTGCCGTGATCGAGATCGGTGTCGAGCAGGTCAGCGGTCGTCTGGAGGAGCTTCTGGAGCGGGCGCGCACCGGGGAGTACGTCTTCATCACCGCGCATGGTGAGCCGGTGGCGGAGCTCGCGCCTGTCAGCCCCGAACGGTGGCGCATCGTGAAGCTTGCCCTGGAGGGCAAGATCGAATGGAACGGCGGGAAGCCCGAGGGTCTGCGGGGAGTCGTGGTCCGCGGCGAGCCCATTTCAGACACCGTGATCAAGGACCGGCGGTGATCCTGTACCTGGACACGAGCAGTCTCGTGAAGACCTACCTGGAGGAGTTGCACTCCGATCTCGTCCGCGATTGGGTCAAGGAAGCCGTGTGTGTCGCCACCTCTCGAGTTGCCTACGCCGAAGCGCTCAGCGCTTTTGCGCGGCGCCATATCCAGGGCGATGTCGAGGACGAGAAGTTCGACCTGATCCAGGAGGTTCTGGCGATCGACTGGACGAGGTTCATTCTGATGCCCGTCCGAGAGAAGAAGGCCGGCGCTCTTGCGGTCAAGCACCTCCTGCGAGGCTTCGATGCGATCCACCTGGCGGCTGCCTCCGACCTGCCTGCCGCATTCCGGGGCGAACCCGTCATGTTTTCCTCGTTCGACACCCGTCTCCTGGGAGCTGCCCGTGCCGAGGGTCTCGACACGCTCCATCTCTCTTCACGCGATGGTCTGGTGATGGAGTCGGTGGTCGAATACGGCTGAGCCGCGGCCTTCGTTGGTGTGACCATCAGCTAAGCTCGCGGCATGTCCGCCCCCGCCGATCGCCTCCAGGCCCGCATCCGTGCCGAAGGGCCGATCCCGTTCGCCGCGTTCATGGAGGAGGCCCTCTACGGCGAGGGCGGATACTACCGCCGCGAGGACGTGCCCATCGGCGAGGCGGGGGATTACGTCACCGGGTCGTCGTTTTCGCCGCTCTTCGGCCGTGCCACCGCCAGGCTGCTCCAGCGGCTGGATCGGTCGCTCGGCCGGCCAGCCGACCTCTTCGAGGCGGGGTACGGCACCGGGGTCCACCTGAGTCATGTAGCCAGTGGGGACCGCAGGGTCCTCGCCTGGGATCGGATCGCGCGGACTGTCCCGGCCGGAGTCGAGCGGTTCGAGCGGCTGGAGGAGGTCGGGCGGATCGAAGGGCTGATCTTCTCCTACGAGCTGTTCGACGCCCTGCCAGTCCACCGGCTGATCGGACGCGACGGAGGTGTCGGGGAGCTGTGGGTGGACCTGGACGGCGATGGCGGCTTCACCTGGAGGGAAGCCGGGCTGTCCGATCCCGCGCTTCCGGACCTCCTGGGCGGCACCGTCCTCCAGCCCGGCCAGATCGCCGATCTCGCTCCGGGTTGGGTCCCTCTCTATGCCGAGCTGGCCCGCCGGCTCGGACGCGGGCTTCTCGTAACCTGCGACTACGGCTTCGAGCGCGAGCGCCTCCTGGACGTCCGCATCCGCCAGCATGGCACTCTGGCCTGCTACTCCCGGCAGCGGGTCCACCGGAACCCGTTCGTCCTGGTGGGGGAGCAGGACCTCACTGCGCACGTGGACTTTACCGCCTTGAGGCAGGCCGGAGAGCAGGCGGGGCTCACGACCGTGGCCCTCACCCGCCAGGCTCTCTGGCTCACCGCCTGCGGCCTGTTCGAAGACCTCCAGGATGCCGGCCCCGAAGCCCGCCAGGAAGCCATGGCTCTCCTTGACGGCGAGGGCATGGGACAGGACATCCGGGTGCTCGTCCAGGCGCGGGACGCGGAGGCCGGAGAGGTGCTGGAGCTGCGGATGCTGGGGGTACGGCGGTAAGCTTCCCTCCATGCGAGCCCTCCTCCTTCTCCTCACCCTCGCCCAGACTCCCTCCATCGACGTCCGCATGGTCACGGATGAGGCCGATGCCGTGCTGAACATCGTCGCCAAGAAGGGCCAGGGAGTCACGGATGCGGACTGGCAGCGGCTGTTCTCCAGCGAGGGCTACGTCCGGCTCAAGAAGCGGGACACCCAGATGGGCCGGCCGTTCGAGGAGGCGGACTTCCGGACGTTCGTGCTCTCCGACGACCTCGCGAAGCGGGCTCCGGAGCTGACGCGCACCCTCGGGCTGTGGACGGGCGTGGACCCCTCGGCCGCCGCGCGCCGCGCCCTGGCCTATCTGCCCGAGGGGGCGCACATCCGGGCCAAGGTCTACCCGGTGATCAAGCCAAAGGACAACAGCTTCGTCTTCGAGGTGAAGACCGACCCGGCCATCTTCCTGTATCTCGACCCCGCCGTGCCGCCGGAGAAGCTGGAGAACACCCTCGCCCACGAGCTCCATCACATCGGCTTCGGCGGGAGCTGCCCGGCGCCGGCGGTGGAGGCGGAGGTCGCCAAGCTCCCGGCGGCCACCCGCACCGCCCTGCTCTGGATGGGCGGCTTCGGCGAGGGGCTCGCCATGCTCGCCGCGGCCGGCGGCCCCGACATCCACCCTCATGCCGTGAGCCCGGCAACGGACCGCGAGCGCTGGGACCGCGACGTGGCCCGCTTCCCGGAAGACCTCCGCAGGATCGAAGCCTTCTTCCGCGACGTCCTGGTGCGGAAGCTCTCCGAGGAGGAGGCGCAGAAGACCGCGATGACCTTCTACGGCGAGCAGGGACCCTGGTACACCGTGGGATGGAAGATGGCCGCCACGATCGAGACGGCCCTCGGCCGCGACCGGCTCGTGGCCGCCGCCTGCGACCCGCGCCGGCTGCTGCCCGCCTACAACGAGGCGGCGCGGAAGCTCGGCGGGGGGCTGCCCCTGTGGTCGGAGGAGGTGGCGCCCGCCCTTCCTTGACACCCCCCGGTCCTCGGGTAGAATACGCCCGCCCAAAGGGACCCAGAGGCGTTCAGGAGGTGAAGGGAGTCCATGGAGAGCTACCTGCCCATCCTCGTTTTCACGCTCGTGGCGATCGGCTTTCTGGCCGTGACCCTGATCGCGGCGCGTCTCCTCCGGCACGTCGGCAGCCCCACCACGAACCGCGAGCCCTATGAGTGCGGCAACGAGCCGGAGACCTTCGCCCTCGACCACCGCTTCTCGATCCGCTACTACCTGATCGCCGTCCTCTTCGTCATCTTCGACGTCGAGACCGTGTTCCTGTTCCCCTGGGCGGTCATGTTCGACAAGCTGCTGCTCTTCGGCTTCGTCGAGATGATGGTTTTCCTCGTCATCCTCATCGTCGGCTACGTCTACATCTGGAACCGGGGAGCGCTCAAATGGGCCTGATGGACAACAACGAGGCCAACGTCCTCACCACGACCTACGACAAAATCTTCAACTGGGCCCGGCGCTCCGCGATCTGGCCCATGCAGTTCGGCCTGGCCTGCTGCGCCATCGAGATGATGGCCGTGCTCGACCCGCGCCACGACATGTCCCGCTTCGGCGCCGAGGTCTTCCGCGCCACGCCGCGCCAGAGCGATCTCATGATCGTCGCCGGCACGGTCACCGAGAAGATGGCGCCCATCGTGCGCCGCCTCTGGGACCAGATGCCCGAGCCCAAGTGGGCGCTCGCCATGGGCGCCTGCGCCACCTGCGGCGGCCCCTACCGCACCTACGCCGTCACCCAGGGCGTCGACCGCGTCATTCCGGTCGACGTCTACGTGCCCGGCTGCCCGCCGCGGCCGGAAGCCCTGATGTGGGGCCTGCTCCACCTGCAGCGCAAGATCGACCGCATGAGCCGCTCCCGCCAGACCACCTCGGAAACTCCCGTGATTGCCGGGGAGGTCCGCGCATGAGCGACGAGCAGGACAAGCCCCCCGAGGCCCCGGCTCCGGCGGAGAAGAAGCCGCTCTCCGACGAGGAGAAGGCCGCGCTCAAGGCCGCTGCCCTGGAGAAGGCCGCCGCCGCGAAAGCCGCCAAGGCCGCCGCCGGAGGAGATGCGGCTCCGGCGGCTCCGGCTGCCGCGGCCAAGCCCAAGCACGAGGAGGACCCGAACAAGCCGGTCTGGGAGAAGGATCCCGTCGCTCCCGAGTGGCAGGACGGCGGCTCCGATCCGCTGGCGGTGGCGATCCGGGAAGAGTTCGGCGACGCCATCGAATCGGCGCGGAGCTTCGCGGGCGACCTGACGTTCCAGGTGCGGCGCGACGCGATCGCCCGGGTGGCCGGCTCGCTCAAGGAGCGGCACAAGTTCACCTACCTGATCGACGTCTGCGGCGCCGACTATCCCAAGCGGGAGCCGCGCTTCGACGTGGTCTACCACCTGCACAGCTTCGAGGCGAACCGGCGCATCCGCCTCAAGGTCTCGACCGACGAGGCCACGCCCGTGCCCACGGTCTGCGGCGTCTGGCGCGTGGCCAACTGGTGCGAGCGCGAGGTCTACGACATGTACGGCGTGCGCTTCGAAGGGCATCCGGACATGACCCGCATCCTCCTCTGGGAAGGCTTCAACGGCTTCCCGCTGCGCAAGGACTTCCCCGTCGAGGGAATCGACACCGGCAGCGCCATCTACCCCGAGTACTACCAGGAGACGGCCGGCCCGGTCGCCGGCACCGGCACCGGCTGGAAGCCGGCCAAGCCTCCCGAGCCGCCAGCCCCGCCGGCACAGCCCCCGGCCGGAGACGCGAAATGACCGAGCCGAACCAGGGACCGTTCGCGCCGCCCGAGACGCTGATGAGCGACGCCCTCTTCGCCAAGGGCGAGGAGATGGAGCTCAACTTCGGCCCCCAGCACCCGTCCACCCACGGCGTGCTCCGCCTGAAGCTCAAGGTCGACGGCGAGCGCATCACCGATTGCTACCCGATCATCGGCTATCTCCATCGCGGCACCGAGAAGCTCTTCGAGCTCCACCCGTTCTTCCAGAACGTCCCGCACACCGACCGCATGGACTACGTGGCCGCGGCCACGAACAACCTCGCCTACGTCGGGGCGGTGGAGAAGCTGGTCGGTCTCGTGATCCCGCCGCGGGCGCGCTACATCCGGACCATCCTGGCCGAGCTGCAGCGCATCTCCTCGCACCTGCTCTGGCTCGCCACGCATGCGATCGACATCGGCGCCATGACGCCGTTCTTCTATACCTTCCGCGAGCGCGAGCTGATCCTCGACCTGTTCGAGCAGTTCTGCGGCGCGCGCCTGACGCTCAACTGCATGCGCCCCGGCGGCCTGCCGCACGACCTGCCCGTGGGCTGGACCGACACGTGCCGCGAGCTCGTGGAGCTGTTCCCCGCCGCGTTCGACGAGTACGAGGGGCTGCTCACCGAGAACCGCATCTGGAAGAAGCGCACCGTCGGCATCGGCGTGCTCCCCCCGGACGTGGCCGTCGACTATGGCATCACCGGCCCGATGCTCCGCGGCAGCGGCATCCGGTGGGACCTGCGCAAGGCCATGCCCTACGAGGCCTATGCCGAGGTCGACTTCGAGGTCCCGATCGGCACCAACGGCGATACCTACGACCGCTACCTCGTGCGGATGGAAGAGATGCGCCAGGCCAACCGCATCATCGCCCAGTGCCTGGACAAGCTCGATGACTTCGGGGGGGGGGCGGTCATGGCCAAGCGGCCGCGAGTCATGAAGGCCGGCAAGGAGGCCGAGGTCTACCACGGCATCGAAGGGCCGAAGGGCGAGATCGGCTTCTACATCGTGGGCGACGGCACTCCGAACCCGTACCGCTGCCACGTGCGGCCGCCGTCGTTCATCAACCTGCAATCCCTGCCCGAGCTGACCAAGGGCTATCTGCTGGCCGATCTCGTGGCGCTGATCGGCACCACCGACATCGTGCTCGGGGAGGTCGACCGCTGATGGATGCGATCCGCCAGCTCGTGGGCGACACGCTCTTCTACTATGCCGTGTCGCCCGGCCTGAAGATCCTCGGCCTGCTGTTTCTGGGCATCCTGCCGCTCATCACCTACCTGGTGCTGGCCGAGCGCAAGATCCTGGGCTACATGCAGGCGCGCCTCGGTCCGAACCGCGTGGGACCGTGGGGCCTGCTCCAGCCGATCGCCGACGTCATGAAGCTGCTGGTCAAGGGAGACAACATCCCGACCCAGGCGGTCAAGTGGGCGTTCATCCTCGCGCCCTGCCTGGTGGTGGGGCCGGCGATCATCATCTTCGCGGTGATCCCGATCGGCCCGCCGGCCGGCGGCCTGGGACCGATGAGCTGGTTCATCACCGACGTCAACGCGGGCCTGCTGTTCATCATCGCGCTGGCCACGATCGGCGTCTACGGGCTCATCCTGGGCGGCTGGTCGTCGAACAACAAGTTCTCGCTCATGGGCGGCCTGCGCTCGGCCGCGCAGATGATCTCCTATGAGGTGCCGCAGGGGCTGTCGCTCGTCGGCGTCCTGATCCTCGCCGGCACCATGTCGCTGGTCGGGATCGTGGAGAAGCAGCGCGACATGGGGGTCTGGTTCGTGTTCCCGCAGCTCGTCGGCTTCTTCATCTACATGGTGGCCGGCGTGGCGGAGTCGAACCGCAACCCGTTCGACCTGCCCGAGGCCGAGTCCGAGCTGGTGGCCGGCTTCCACACCGAGTACAGCGGCATGCGCTTCGCCCTCTTCTTCCTGGGCGAGTACGCGAACATGATCGTGATCTCGGCCGTGGCCACGACGCTCTTCCTCGGCGGCTGGCTGCCGCCGTTTCCGCACCTGCTCCCCTTCCTCAGCGTGGTGCCGGGACCGATCTGGTTCATCCTCAAGGTCTTCGTCTTCCTGTTCGTCTACATCTGGTTCCGCGGCACGTTCCCGCGCTACCGGTTCGACCAGCTCATGGACCTGGGCTGGAAATGGATGATCCCTCTCGCGCTCGCGAACCTTGCGATCACCGGCGCGATCCGGCTCTGGCTCATCTATCCGAGGTGACGACCCCTATGTCCGCCATCAAGCGTTTTCTCGACCGGATCATGCTCTTCGACCTGTTCGCGGGTCTGGGGATCACCGCGAAGAACATGTTCAAGAAGAAGGTGACGATCCAGTACCCGGAGGAGCGCTGGGAGCCTGCGCACCGGTTCCGCGGCATGTTCCGCCTGGACGAGGACCGGTGCATCAAGTGCACCATCTGCGCCAAGGACTGCCCGATCGACATCATCTACATCGACTGGCACCAGGAGGTGAATCCGGAGACGAACAAGAAGGAGAAGGTCCTGGACCGCTTCGACATCGACGTGCAGCGCTGCATGTTCTGCGGCCTGTGCGAGGAGGGCTGCCCGACCGAGCCCAAGTCGATCTGGCTCACGACCAAGACCTACGAGCTCGCCTCCTACGACCGCTGGTCGAACCTGTACGTGGACATGGACGAGCTGCAGGAGTGGAAGGTGCGGCCCGCGTACACCGACGAGGAGATTGCCTAGTGGAATCTCTGGTTGCGAACGGCTCCTCGATCCTCTTCTACGTCTTCGCCGCGCTGGCCGTGATCTCGGCCCTCGGCGTGGTCACGATGCGCAACCCGATGTACGGCGCAATCTCGCTGCTCTGCTCGTTTCTGTGCGTGGCGGTTCTTTTCCTTTTGCGGCATGCGGAGTTCGTGGCGATCGTTCAGATCTTCGTCTACGGCGGCGGGATCATGGTGCTGTTCCTGTTCGTCATCATGCTCATCAACCTCCACCGGCTGCCCGAGGTGCGCAAGTACGCCGGCCAGTCGCCGGCGGTGATCCTGCTCGCCGTGCTGCTGCTCGGCTTCTTCGGCTGGTTCTTCCTCCAGGTGCAGTTCGACGGCCCGGCCTTTGCGCGGCCGGAGGCGTTCACCCTGGTCGACGGCGAGAATCTCGGCAACTCGCAGGCCGTGGCCTGGTCGCTGTTCACCCGCCACCTGCTGCCGTTCGAGATCGCGTCGATCTTCCTGCTGATCGCGATGATCGGTGCTGTCGTCCTGGGGAGGAGACAGTAATGTTAGAGGTTACGACGACGCACTACCTGGTGCTGAGCTTCGTGCTCTTTTCGATCGGCCTGTTCGGCGTGGCCGCGCGGCGCAACATGATCACCGTGCTGATGTCGATCGAGCTGGTTCTCAACTCGGTCAACCTGAACCTGATCGCGTTCTCCTACCAGCTCTCCGACCTGACCGGCCAGATCTTCGCGATCTTCACGATCACCGTCGCGGCGGGCGAGGCGGCCGTGGGCCTGGGCATCCTGATCGCCCTTTTCCGCCTGCGCGAGACCACGCAGCTCGACGAGGCCACGGAGCTGAAAGGATGAAAGACCTCGTCTGGCTCATCCCCGTCCTTCCCTTCCTGGGCGCGCTGCTCAACGGCGTGATCCTCAAGGGGCGGATCAACAAGAGGGCCGTGGCGCTCATCGCCTGCGCCGTCACCGGCATCGCCGCGGCTTTGGCGATCGCCATCATCTGGGACTACACGCACGATCCGGCCTTCGCCGGGGGCAAGCCCTTCGATCACGACTACTACGTCTGGATGCCCGCCGGGCCGATCCACACGGTCGTCAACGGCGTGCGGGACTTCAACGTGCCGCTCGGATTCCTGATCGATCCGCTCTCCTGCGTGATGCTGTTCGTGGTCACGTTCGTCGGCTTCCTGATCCATCTCTATTCCGTGGGCTATATGGACCACGAGGACGGCTTCCAGCGTTTCTTTACCTATCTCAACCTGTTCATGGGCGCCATGCTGCTGTTGATTCTCGGCAACAGCTACGCGGTCATGTTCGTGGGCTGGGAGGGCGTGGGCCTGTGCTCCTACCTGCTGATCGGTTTCTACTTCAAGGAGGAGTTCCCGCCCTACGCCGGCAGGAAGGCGTTCATCGTCAACCGCATCGGCGACTTTGCGTTCGTCATCGGCGTGTTCGCGCTGATCTCGACCTTCGGCACGCTCAAGTACACCGAGCTGTTCGATCTGATCGGGAAGAACCGGCCGCTGATGGAAGGCGCGGGCTGGATCGGTTTGAGCCTGGCGGGCTTCATCGCGCTCTGCCTGTTCATCGGCGCCTGCGGCAAGAGCGCGCAGATCCCGCTCTACGTCTGGCTGCCGGACGCCATGGCCGGCCCGACGCCGGTCTCGGCCCTGATCCACGCGGCCACCATGGTCACGGCCGGCGTCTACATGGTGGCGCGCTCGAACGTGATCTATCAGCTCGCGGGCGGGGTCTCCACGGTGGTGGCGGTCGTCGGCGCGGCCACCGCGCTCTTCGCCGCGACGATCGGCATCGCCCAGAACGACATCAAGAAGGTCCTGGCCTACTCGACCGTGTCGCAGCTCGGCTACATGTTCCTGGCCGCGGGCGTGGGGGCCTACTCGGCGGCGATCTTCCACGTGATGACGCACGCCTTCTTCAAGGCCCTGCTCTTCCTCGGGTCGGGCTCGGTGATCCATGCCATGGGCGGCGAGCAGGACATGCGGAAGATGGGTGGTTTGAAGAAGTACCTGCCGCACACGCGCTGGACCTATCTCATCGGCGCGCTGGCCATCTCCGGCGTGCCGGGCTTCGCCGGCTTCTTCAGCAAGGACGAGATCCTGCACAACGCCGCCGCGGGCGGCTATTGGGCGCTGTGGGCGGTGGGCATGCTGACCGCGGGCCTCACGGCGTTCTACATGTTCCGCTCCTATTTCCTGACGTTCGAGGGCGAGTTCCGCGGCACGCATGAGCAGGAGCACCACCTGCACGAGTCGCCGCCGATCATGACCGGGCCTCTCTGGGTGCTGGCGATCGGCGCCGTGTTTGCCGGCTTTGTCGGCGTCCCCGAGCTGCTCAAGGGCTCCAACCGGTTCCACCACTTCCTGGAGCCGGTCATCGCCAAGGTGGGAGAGCAGCACGCGCATCACATGTCCAGGGGCATGGAGGCCGGGCTCATGCTCGGCGCGATCGTGGTCGGTCTGACCGGCATCTTCCTGGCCTGGCGGGCCTACCGGGGCGAGCGCGGTCTTGCCACGGACGAGGCCTTCGAGGCCCGCCTGCCCGCCGTCCAGCGGACGCTCGCCAACAAGTACTACGTGGACGAGCTCTACGACGCCACGGTGATCCGCGGTTTCTGGGCCACCTGCCGGAGCCTGTTCCGGTTCGACGCCGGGTTCATCGACGGCTTCCTGGTCAACGGGGTGCGCAACGTCACGGTCGAGCTCCTGTCCCAGATGTCGGGTCTGTTCGACAAGTTCGTGGTCGACGGCCTGGTCAACGGAGTAGCGAACACCCTGGCCTGGGGGTCGCGCCGGCTGCGGCGCGTCCAGACCGGGTTCGTATCCAACTACGCGCTGGTGCTGGCCGGGGGCATGTTCGTCCTGGTCTGCGCCTTCCTGCTGCTGCGGATGAGATGAGCTAGAGGGAGAGACATGTTCGACAACCTTCCGATCCTGAGCATCCTCTGCTACCTGCCGCTCCTCGGCGCGATCCCCATCCTCTGGATGCGGGACCCGGCGGTCATCCGCAAGTATGCGACCGGCGTGGTGGTGGTCGACTTCCTGCTGTCGCTGCCCCTCTGGTTCGCGTTCGACCGCGACGGCGCGCTCTTCCAGTTCATCGAAGGGCCGCGCGAGTGGATCCCGGCCATCGGCGTGAGCTATCACTTCGGCATCGACGGCATGGCGCTCCTCCTGGTGCTGCTGACCACGCTCCTCGGCGTGCTCGCGTTCCTCTCCTCCTGGAGCGCCATCCACAGCCGCGAGAAGGAGTACTACATCTTCATGCTCCTTCTCCAGACGGGCATGCTCGGCGTGTTCATGTCCCTGGACTTCTTCCTCTTCTATGTCTTCTGGGAAGTCATGCTGGTGCCGATGTACTTCCTCATCGGCATCTGGGGTGGTCCGCGCAAGCTCTACGCGGCGATCAAGTTCTTCCTCTACACCCTGGCCGGCTCGGTGCTGATGCTGCTCGGCATCCTGGCGCTCTACTTCTACAACTCGACCGGCCTCCTCGGCTACGCCGGGCTGGGCAACCCGAAGACCTTCTCGGTCGAGCAGTTCCACAATATCGGGGCCTCGATCCCGCCGGACTTGCAGTTCTGGATCTTCCTCGCCTTCTTCGTGAGCTTCGCCATCAAGGTGCCGATGTTCCCGTTCCATACCTGGCTGCCCGATGCGCACGTCGAGGCGCCCACGGCCGGGTCGGTGATCCTGGCCGGCGTTCTCCTCAAGATGGGCACCTATGGCTTCGTGCGCTTCTCGCTGCCGATCCTGCCCCAAGCCACCATGCGCCTGTTGCCCTGGATGGCGGGGTTGTCGATCATCGGCATCGTCTACGGCGCCCTGGTGGCCATGGCGCAGAAGGACATGAAGAAGCTGGTGGCCTACTCGTCGGTCTCCCACCTCGGGTTCGTCATGCTCGGCATCTTCGCGCTGAACGGCCCGGGCTTGAACGGCGGCATCCTCCAGATGATCAACCACGGCCTGTCGACCGGCGCGCTCTTCCTTCTCGTGGGCATCATCTACGAGCGGCGGCACACGCGCATGATCGCGGAGTACGGCGGTCTCTCCGCGGTGATGCCGGTCTTCGCCACGGTCTTCCTGATCATCACCATGTCCTCGATCGGGCTGCCGGCGCTCAACGGCTTCGTCGGCGAGTTCACGATCCTGGTGGGCGCCTTCAACCGCGTGTGGTGGTGGGCGGTGCTCGCGGCGCTCGGCATCGTGCTCGGCGCGGCCTACATGCTCTGGCTGTTCCAGCGCGTCTTCTTCGGGCCGCTGACGAACCCGGAGAACCGGAACCTCCAGGACCTGAACAAGCGCGAGCTGCTCTACCTGATGCCGCTCGTTCTGCTCTGCTTCTGGATCGGTCTCTACCCGAAGCCGTTCTTCCGGGTGCTGGAGAGGTCGGTCGAGCACGTGATCGCCAAGGTCGATCCGAGCCTGGCCACGGAGCGGGTCGCGGACCAGCCCGCGGCAGCCCCGGTTCCGGCGGTGGGGGAGTAGCCCGTGCCCGGACCTGACCAGATGCGGGAGTTCCTGCTCCTGTCGCCGGAGATCCTGCTCTCCGCGGCCGGCCTGCTGCTGCTCCTCGTGGGCACCATGGGCCGCGGCTTCCGCAACCTGGAGGCGGCGGTGGTCTCGATCTTCAGCCTGGTGCTCACCGGCGCCATCCTGGTCGTGGTCCACTCGCGCCTGGGCTGGGGCGGCCGGCTGATCCTGGGCAACAGCTTCGTCCTCGACGGCTTCGCCTTCTTCTGGAAGATGCTGGTCCTGGTCGCTACGATCCTGACCGTGCTCATCGCCTACCGCTTCGTGGAGGAGGGGGGCTACCGCGCCACGGAGCTCTACGCCCTGCTCCTCTTCGCGACCGCGGGCGCGATGTTCATGGCGAGCGGCTACACGCTGCTGACGATCTGGATCGGGCTCGAGACCATGGCGCTCGCGAGCTACATCCTGGCCGGCTTCTTCAAGCGCGAGGTGCGCTCGAACGAGGCGGCGCTCAAGTACTTCATCCTCGGCGCCCTGTCGAGCGGCATCCTGCTCTACGGCATCTCGCTGCTCTACGGCGCCACCGGCACGATCCAGCTCCAGGGGCTGGCCTTCGCGCTCAGCCAGGCGGACGTGGCGGCCAACATGCTGGTGCCGCTCGGCTGGATCCTGCTCGTGGCCGGCCTGTTCTTCAAGGTGGCGGCGGTCCCCTTCCACATCTGGACGCCGGACGTCTACGTGGGCGCGCCCACGCCGATCACGGCCTGGCTGGCGGTGGCCTCGAAGGGCGCCTCGTTCGCGATCCTGGTGCGCATCCTCTACGAGGGGCTCTGGCCCGTCTCCGTGGACTGGCAGTGGATCGTGGCGCTGGTGGCCTCGGCGAGCATGATCTGGGGCAACCTCGCGGCCCTGACGCAGACGAACGTCAAGCGCCTGCTCGCCTACAGCTCGATCGCCAACGCCGGCTACGTGCTGATCGGCGTGCTGGCGGTGTCGAAGATGGGCCTCCAGTCGGTGCTCTTCTACCTGCTCGCCTACACCTTCGTCACCCTGGGCGCGTTCGGCACGGTGATCCTCCTGGAGCGCCGCGAGTATGCGGGCGAGACGGCCGAGGACTACGCCGGCCTGGCCAAGCGGTCGCCGTTCCTGGCGGCGATGATGCTGCTCTTCCTGCTGGCGCTGACCGGCATCCCGCTGACCGGCGGCTTCGTGGGCAAGCTCTACCTGTTCGCCGCGGCGATCGAGAAGGGCTGGACCTGGGTGGCGGTGATCGGCGTGATCACCAGCGCGATCTCGCTCTACTACTACTTCCGGATCGTGGTCTACATGTACCAGCGCGACTCGGTGCAGACCACGCCGATCGCCCTGCGCTCGCCGGCCCTGGTGGCCGTGATCGCCCTCTGCGCCCTGCTGACCGTGCTCCTCGGGGTGGTGCCGCAGCCCTTCCTCAAGATGGCCGAGCGCAGCCTGGCCGCGAGCCACCTGCTGCAGGAGCCGGCGGCGGCGACGCAGTTGGTGCCCTGAAGGACCTCAAGGACACCAAGGACCTCAAGGACTCCAAGGACAAGGACATCGGCTCCGGGTCCTTGATGTCCCTGGTGTCCTTGAGGTCCTTGGTGTCCTTTCCTGTGCGCCCCGGCCGACACCGGGGGTCTGCTTTTCCAGACACCCTGCCGCCCTCCCTTTCTGGCACGGCAGGTGCCGAATAGGCACCGGGTGCGGAGCCCTCTCGGGGGCAACCGTCCCCGGCCCGTTCCGTGCATTGTCCCCTTCCAGCGGTGGAACGCCGTCCCCGGCAGGGGACGGCCAGGCCGATCCCGCAAACGAAATCCCCTTTCCGGTCGTAGATCTGTTGGCACCATCTATGCGTATGCACGCAGGGGAGGAGAACCGATGAAGGGGGTGAGCATGCCCAGACTCAGCGCAAACCACCAGAAAGGGTGGGACTTCGAAGCGGCTGCGATGCCGTTCGTGGATGCGCTTTACAACACCGCGTACCGGATGACGCGCAACTCCGAAGACGCCGAGGACCTGGTCCAGGAGACCTACCTCAAGGCGTACCGGTACTACGACAAGTTCGAGGAGGGGACGAACTTCAAGGCGTGGTTGTTCAAGATCATGAAGAACACCTTCATCAACAACTACCGCAAGAAGCAGCAGGCCCCGGCCCTCAGCGATTTTGCCGAGATCGAGGAATCGTTCGAGACCCAGGTCAACGAGGACAGCGCCCGCCAGGCCAAGAACCCCGAGGAGGAGCTGCTGGAGAACGTGCTCGACGAGGACGTGCAGAAGGCGCTCGACAAGCTGCCGCCCGACTACCGCATGGTGGTCCTGCTGGCCGACCTGGAGGGGTTCTCCTACAAGGAGATCGCCGAGATCCTGGAGGTCCCCGTGGGGACCGTCATGAGCCGCCTCTACCGCGGCCGCCGGCTGATGGAGACCGCCATGCTGGAGTTCGCCCGCGACCACGGGTACCTCCGGGACGGCGAGCCGACCAAGATGCGCAGCCGGAGCGCGGCCGCCAAGTAAAATTTCTGTAAAGTCCCCGGAAATATCCAGCCCGGCCCGGCAGTTGATCTAGACGGTGTACGGAGGGCATGACATGAGACACACGGCTGGGGCTTCCGGAGGCTGGTAATGGACTGCAAAGAGGTCGGATCGGTACTGTTCCTGTTCTTCGACAATGAGATGGAAGATGACCTGCTGACCCCTTTCCGAGATCATGTAGGCCGCTGTGGCGACTGCGCCCGGCAGATGGACTACACGCGGAAGCTCCTCCTGGTGGTCCGGGAACGGTGCGTCCGCTGCACCTGCCCCGACGGCCTGCGGCACCGCATCGTGAGCAACTTCCCGCACCGCAGCATCTTCCCCGAATCGCCCGAAGCCCACTGAAAGGCACACCATGAGCCCCGTTCGCCGCACCGCCCTCATCCTGCTCCTGCTTGCCGGCTTCGCCGGCCTGCTCGCGCCGGTCGCTGCCCAGGGTCCGGGTCCGGGGCCGGTCCTCCAGGGTCTGGGCGGGGAGCGGCTGAGCGACGCGGATCTCGCCCAGGGGGCGACCATCTTCATCGTCTGGGCCTCCTGGTCGCCCCACTCGCGCGACGTCGTGGCGAGGGTCAACCAGGTGGCGCAGCGCTGGAGCGGCAAGGCCCGTGTCGTCACCGTGAACTTCCAGGAGGACCGGGGGGCCGTCGAGAGCTTCCTGGCCGGCAAGAACATGGGCGCGACCGTGTTTCTCGACGCCGACGGCGCCTTCTCGAAGCGGTACGCCGTCGCGACCCTCCCCGGCCTGCTCGTCATCAAGGACGGCCGGGTCGCCTACCGCGGCAAGCTGCCTGACGACCCCGACCGGGTGATCGTCGAAATCCTGCCCTGAGCTCTCGTGAACGCCTGCGATCTGCTCGTAGGCTGCGTTGCCGATAATTCTCCGAAGTACCTGGAGCAGGCCCTCCGTCTCGTCCAGTCGATCCGCTGGTTCGGCGGCGCGCTCGCGCAGGCCCGGCTTCTGGTCTGCGCCGTGGACGGGATCCCCGGCTCCTCGCGGCAGGCGCTCGAGAGCTACGGCGCGGAAGTGCGCGTCGTCCAGCGCTTCCACGCCAAGAACGGCTCCTCCAACCGGCTGCGGTTTTTCGAAGAGGCCTGGCAGGAGGGCCGCGAGATGCTCCTCGCCCTCGACTGCGACACGCTGATCGTGCGCGATCCCCTTCCCCTGATGCGCCATGGGCGGTTGCAGGCGAAGATCGAGGAGCTGCCGACCGTGACGCACGACGTCTTCGTGCGTCTCTTCCGCCATTTCGGGCTGCCGCTGCCTCCGCGCAATCATGTCATCGAGCTGACCCGCACTCCGACGATTCCCTATTTCAACGGCGGCGTCATCCTCATCCCCTCCGACCTGGCGCGGCAGCTCGTCCCGGTCTGGGGCTCCTTCAACCGCGAGCTCGCGGAACGCCCCGAGCTGGTCTACCCCTGCGAGCGCCACCTTCACCAGGCCAGTCTGAGCCTCGCCCTGGCAGCCTGCCCCGTACCGTTCGAGGAGGCCCCGGTCGAGCTGAACTATCAGATCAATGCGACGCACCTCGCGCCCCCGGAGGGATTCCTCACCCGCGATCCCGCCATCCTTCATTACCATGACCTCGTGGACCCCGCCGGCGAGCTGCTCCCGCCGCCCTATCCCCTCGCCCGGATGCGCAGCGAGATGTTCAACCAGCGGCTGCGCCAGGAGAGGAGGCGGAGCGCTCCGGCAAGGAGCGCGCCGCTCCCGGCCCTCTCCTCCGCGGAGCTCTCCGGCCCGCCGCCGCAGCTCGCAGTGCTCGGCATGCACAGAGCCGGGACCTCGGCAGCGACGCGGCTGCTCAACCGCATGGGCCTGTGGACCGGTCCTGAAGAGAGGGGGGAAAACAGGGACGTCGTGATCCTCGACGACGCCCTGCTGGCGGCGCTCGGCGCAAGCTGGTCCGAGGTGGACGGCCTCGACCTCGGCCGGCTCTCCGAGTCCCAGCGCTCCGCCTTCGAGACGCGAGCGCGCGAGCTCATCCGGAGCTTCGACGTCCACGGCCCCTGGGCCTTCGGCGATCCGCGGCTCTGCCTCCTCTTCCCGTTCTGGAGGAGGCTCCTGGAGAGGCCTGTCTGCGTGCTGATCCACCGCGATCCGCTGCCGGTTGCCCGCTCGCTGCAGGACCGCGACGGGCTCGCGATTCCCTTGGGCATTGCCCTCTGGGAGCTGCATGCCCGGGCGGTCCTGGCGAGCTCGCTCGCCCTGCCCCGCGTCCTCGTCTCCTATCACGATCTGATCGCCGCCCCCGTGGCCACGCTGCGGCGGCTGCGCGAAGAGCTCGTCCGGCTCGGAGTCGCAGGCCTGCGGGAGCTGGAGGAGGCCGAGATCCAGCCCCTCCTCGATCCTGCCCTGGACCGTCATCCCCGCGACCCCATGGCCCGGCGCAGCTATCTCACCGCCTCTCAGCTCGAGCTGCTGGAGCTCCTGGAGAGCGGCGCCGCCCTCGCCCTCGATCCCGTGCCCCCGCTCTCCGCCGGCGCCCGCGACACGCTGGCCGCCCATCGGCACGCTCTCGCGGAGAGGCGCAGGCTCCGCGCAGAGATCGACTACCGCGATGGCGTCATCGCCGGGTTGGAGATCCGGAACACTCTTCAGCTCCACGAAGCGGCGGAGCAGACGGTCGAGCTGCAGGCCCGCTGTTCCGCCGAGCTTCTGCAGACCGAGGCGAAGACGGAAGCCCTCGACCGGTTGCTCGCCGCCGTCTTCGCCTCGCGAAGCTGGCGCGCGGGCCACGCCGCGAGCCGGCTCTTCCGCCTCCTGTTCCGGTCCGCCAGCCCCACCGCTCCCCAACTGTGGGAGCGGCTGCGGGCGGAAATCCGGGCCCGGCGGCAGAGAAATGCGTGATACGTGCGGCGGTGCGCCTCCTGCGCACGGGGATCCGGCAGCACTACGGGCTGGCCAGCGAGAAGCTGTTCGCGTTCGACATGGTGCCGACCACCCGCCGTCCCCGTCCGGTCCGGAAGGCGGCTGCGAAGCCTGCCGCTCCGGTTCCGGCTCCTGAGCCTGCGAAGTAGCCTGTTCTGACACAGGGGGGCGCGCTGCCGGTCGCCCCCCTTCTTTTTCCCCGTCCGAAACGAGCCCACCCGCCTTTTCTCCCGATTTCCGGGCGCGCAACGCTCCGCAGCCGGATTTGGAGCTCCGTAAAAAAATTCAGCCCTCCGCGGGCCAATTTGGCGCGCTGAAAATTTTTTCAGCCCGCCGCAGAAAAATTTGGCGCGTCGAATTTTTTTGCGGAGCTCCGCGGGCGAATTTGGAGCGTCGAATTTTTCTGCGGAGGCCCGCAGCGCAATTTGGCGCGCCAAAAATTTTTGCGGAGCTCCGCAAGGAATTTTGGCGCTCCGCAGAAAAATTCGGAGCGTCGTGGCCGGCCACGCGGCTGTCCAGATCGCTGGACAACTTCCGTTGCCCTTGCTCTCCGTCGGTTGTCTCGTTCTCAGGCGTCAACCCTCCAGAATCCTGGCCGGCCGGCGCCGTCTCCCTCCGAGCACAGGAGGAGGAGAGGCATGAGCGCAGACGAAGAAAGGCCTTCGGACGCCTCGGAGGCGAGAGAGCCGAAGCTGCTCGAGCGGGCTCGGGCGCGGATGCGGGCGAAGCACCTGAGCCTGCGGACGGAGCGAACCTCGGTGCAAGAGCTGTTGGGTCATCGCAGCCTGAAGA
>Ga0068862_100000298_pt1 | contig 54436 bp, 49 predicted proteins | sample KBSSwiS52_FD_66598 | JGI IMG/M metagenome (GOLD analysis project Ga0068862, IMG submission 66598) | Switchgrass rhizosphere microbial communities from Kellogg Biological Station, Michigan, USA - KBS Switchgrass S5-2 | ecosystem: Host-associated > Plants > Roots > Rhizosphere > Soil ...
ATGCAAACGTGCTCGCGCCGTACAACACGCTGATGTACCTCTTCTCGGCGGTGCGCGCGCGGCCGTACGCGGACGTGTCGCAGTTCCCCGAGCTGCAAAAGGTCACGGCGCAATGGGGGATGATCCGCGACGAAGCGCTGAAGCTGTTCGACGAGGGTTACATCCGTGCGGCGGCGAGTCACAACGACATCGGCTTCAACACGTTCTTCCGCACCGGCTGGAAGCGGTTCTATCTGAAATGGTACGGCGACTTCCTGCCGTCAGCCGCTGCGCTGTGCCCGCGCACGACCGAGCTGCTCGCCGGCATCCCTTCGGTGAACGCCGCGATGTTCACGTTGCTGCCGCCCGGCAGCCGGCTAGGCGCGCATCGCGATCCGTTTGCCGGCTCGTTGCGTTATCACCTCGGTCTGGTCACGCCAAATTCACCCGAGTGCTTCATAGTCGTGGACGGCGAGAAGTACTACTGGAAGGACGGCGAAGCGGTGATGTTCGACGAGACGTACATCCACACGGCGGAGAACCGCACTGACGTCACCCGGGTGATTCTGTTCTGCGACGTCGAGCGGCCGCTGTCCAACCGGCTGGTGCGCGCGCTCAACCGGACGTTCGGGCGCAGCATGATCAAGGCTGCCGCGACGCAGAACATGCCGGGCGAGCATGTCGGCGCGCTGAACCGCGTGTTCGAGCACGTCTACAAGATCCGCATCCTGGGCACGCGCATCAAGGCGTGGAACCGTCCGGTGTACTACCTGGTCAAGTGGCTGCTGATTGCAGCTGTAATGTACGCGATCCTGGTGTAAGGAAACCGCGGCTGCAGCCCGCGCGTTGTAAATGCGATTACTGACGCAAAGCGGGAGCTCTTCCGGCGGGAGGAGGCGTATGAGTGACATCAAGGCGCGCGAAGGTCAGTGGTACGCCGACCGCGCCAACCACGAGTTCTTCCTCGTCATTGCGGTCGACGAGACGGACGGCCTCATCGATGTGCGCGACCGCTACGGCGATATCGACGAGTTCGATCTCGACGAATGGGACTCAATGGACCTGGTGATCTGTTCCGCGCCCACGGAATGGTGGCAGGAAGAGGAGCCGGACAGCGACGAAGGTGACGGCGTCGACAGCAGCTCTCACCACTTCAGATCGTCGGGCACCACGTAGTCTTTGTACGGATCGTCTTCGGACGGTGTGCCACCTGCGGAGTCCTGTAGGACGATCACGGCGCGCGCATCGTAGCCGCGAATGCGTTCGGCGATGTCACGGGGCACCACGTCGTGCTTGCCTTCGCAGCGGACGATCATCACCTCGCCACTCGTGAGTCGCTCGCGCAACTGCGCGTCGACCGCCAGGCGCCGCACTTTGCCGCGGGCCACGAAGTTGAAATATTCGTCGGTCTCCAGCTTAGGCAGGCGGTGCTGCTCGATCAGCTGCTTGATCTGCGTCCAGCGTTCTTTGCGATCCGCTTCTTCCTGGCGACGCTGCTGCAACGCCTGGGCACGCGCAGCTTTCTCTGCCTGGCTGGCAGCTTGAGCTGCCTGAGCCTGCGCGATGCGTTGCTGCTCCTTCGCTCTGCGCTCCGCGTGCTCCTTCGCCCTGCGCTCATCCTGCTCGGCCTTTTTCTTACCGAGTCCCGCGGCCAGCAGCTGCTCGCGCAACGACATGCTCATGGATCGATCTCGAACGGGGAGGAGCGAACTATAGGTCAATCGGCAGCGGGGGGCCAGCGCCGCGCCCAGCGCAATTTGGCCGGTTTTTCCAGCTGCTTGAGCGCGTACTCGGCCTGCAGCGCCAGCGAGCGGCTCGCGAATGGTTGCGCACCGAGCACCCGCAAGGGCTTGTTCGCGCGTGTGAACTTCGAAGCCTTGCCGGCGGCGTGCAGGCGGAAGCGTGCCGCGACGTCGAGCGCGATCCCGGCATACGTCCGCCCGTCGGCACAAGCAAGCAAGTAAAGCCACCAGACCTTTTCGGGTTCGGCCACCGTCAACGTCTTCCCGCAAACAGGCTCGCAACGTCTGCGCTGTCGAGCGGCCGCCACTTGCCGGGCGCCAGGTCGCCCAACGTCAATCCGCCGATGCGGCTGCGATGCAGCGCTTCGACATGATTGCCGACGGCAGCGAACATGCGGCGCACCTGATGATAGCGCCCTTCGGTAACCGTCACCCGCGCCCGGCGGGGTTCGAGCACTTCGAGTACCGCCGGCGCCAGGGGCGCGCGCTCGGATTCGAGCATCAGCTTGCCGCTGGCGAAAATCGCGCCGGCGTCGCCGCGCAGGTCGCGAGCGAGAGTGGCTTCGTAGACTTTCTCCAGCTGAGAGCGCGGCGAGACGATCCGGTGCAGCAGCGCACCGTCGTCGGTCATCAACAGCAGGCCAGTCGTGTCGCGGTCGAGGCGGCCGACGGTCGCGAGCGTCGGCGAGCGCCGCCGAAAGCGCGGCGGAAACAGATCGTAGACGAGCGTGCCGGCATCGCTGGTCGAGCAGGTGTAACCGGCTGGCTTGTGCAGCATCAGCAGCAGGCCGGGCGATGGATCGAGCGGCGCGCCGTCGACGCGTACGCGCTGCGGCTCGATGACCTCTTCGATCTCGAGCTCGCGACCGTCGGCGTCGGTGATGCGACCGTCGCGAAACATCGCCGTCACTTCCTTGCGGCTGCCGTAACCCAGGTTCGCGATCAGCTTGAGCAGCTTCACGAGCGCTTCGCCTTGCGCGCCTCGACGATCTTGAAGCCATGCTGCTGGATCACGATGCGGACCCGGTCGAAGCCGGCGCCGAGCGCTTGCTCGTAAGGCAGGTGGCGATTCGCGACCAGCCACAGTCGGCCGCCGGGCTGCAGTGCTTGCGCGGCTGCCGCAATGAAGCGACGACCGATATCGGGGCGATCGGCGCGCGCATGCGTGTGAAACGGCGGATTGCAAACGATCACGTCGTAACGAGCCGTCAGGCCGGCGGTCACATCCTGCCAGCAGTAACGAATGACGTCGGGAGTCGCGACTGCCGACAGATTGATGCGTGCGAGCTCGAGCGCACGACCCTCGGCTTCGTACACGTCCAATGCCACGATCCCGGCGCAGCGCTGCAGCAGCTCGACCGACAGATAGCCGAACCCGGCGCCGAGATCGGCGGCACGCCCGGCGAGATCCGGCGGCAAGTGCTCGGCGAGCAGTTGCGAGGCAACGTCGATCCTGTCCCACGCGAACACGCCGGGCCGGCTGACGAATCGACCGCCGTCGATCGGCCGCACCGCGTCCAGCTGCAGCCACTGTTCGACGAGCGCGGCATCGTGCGGCTCAGCGAGCGGCGCGCTCCAGAACACGCGGCATTTGTTCTTGGTCAACGTCGTGACCGTGCCGACGATGCGTTCGAGGTCGGCTTCGCCCGAACGCGCGCCCTCGTCGTTACTCATACAGGCGACGATGCGTCCGCCCCGCTCCGTCAATCGCAAGGCGCGAGCGAGCAGTGCGCGGGCTTCGTCGCGCTGGCGCGGCGGCAGCACCAGGACGAGGGGAAATGTGTGGGTGACAGTGTCGAGATCGTCTGTGAGGACGCGCAGCTGCAAACGTTCGAGAGCCGCGGCGTCGGGCGCGAACGTCTGGTGACAAACCAAGCCGGGCCACGCACGCGCGTGGAGTGGAGCACCGGCACGTGCGCGCAAAAAGAGCGCACCGCCCTCGGGCCACGCCAGGTGACCTTCTAGGAACGGCAGGAAAAGAGTTTCGAGCGGCCGATCTTCGCTGCGATCAGCGCACATCGAACACTACGGCGACGGGTTGCATCGCCGTAGTGTAGCGGTTGCCGATCGAGCTATTGCTGCTGCGGCTGTGGCGGCTGCTGGTCCGGAGGAGTCGTCTGGTCGCCCGGCGGCGGCGTAGTGCTGTCGCTGGGCGGCGGCTGATCCGGAGGCGGAGTCGCGGGTGCTGCCGTCTGGTCCGCAGGCGGAGTCGGGTTGTCCTGGTGGGCGGTTTTCGAGCAGCCGGCTGCAAACAACAGCGCGGCGGCGCACAGGGTAATCAATGCACGCATGAGCGGGTCCTCACTGAAAGGGAAGGTGCACCCGTAGTAAAGCGGTAGCCGCGCGAGAGTTCCGCGTTGCCACGGCGCAGACGCTCCTATACTTTTTCGCGGGTGTTTCGGTTCCGCAGCGCCGGCAAATCGCGTGCAGTAATCCCTGCGATTCCCGGCACTTCGGAAAATTGCGTACAGGGAACTTTGCGCCGGTGTGCGAGTTTCATGGACGACTTCGACGTGCACGCTCGCTGACAACCCACAAACTGGCTCATGAACGATATCGGTCGCTTGCTGCGCACCGCCGCACGCGTTTCGCGCACGCGGTACCCGGGCTTCATCTTCGGCCTGCCGCTCGCGCGCGGCGAGATTCCGGTGTTCACGTATCACGACGTGGAAACCCAGGTGTTCGCGCGCGACCTGGAGTTCCTGCACAGCAACGGCTATCGCACGCTGTCGCTGGAGGAATATCTGGCTGCGCGCAATGGCGGCCATCGGCCGGCGCGTGCCGTGCTGCTCACGTTCGACGATGCGCGCAAGAGTTTCTGGACAGTCGCGATGCCGCTGCTGCGCACCTTCGAAGCACGCGCCGCCCTGTTCGTGCCCACCTACTGGATGACGCCGCCGGCGCAGCCCGCGGACGATCTGTTCATGTCCTGGCAGGAAGTGCGCGCGTGCGTCGAGTCGGGTCTGGTCGAGGTGCAATCGCACGCGCATCGCCATGCCCTCGTCGCGACTGCGCCTCAGCTCGTCGACTTCGCTCACCCGCGAGCGCTCGCGCGCTACGACATCTACGACTGGCCGATGCGCGAGCTCGACGGCGACGAGGAGCTGGGCCGCCCGGCGCCGGGCACGCCTATCTACCGTTCGACGCCGCTGCTGTCCGCGACACGGCGCTTCGTCGAGAACGGCGAGATCACGCAGGCATGCCGCGAGCTGGTCGAGCGCTGCGGCGCCGAGCAGTTCTTCGCGCAGCCGCAATGGCGCCGGCAACTCGAGCACCTGCACCGCCAGCTGAGCGAGCGGCTGCTCGGGCGCTACATGGACGCGGACGCGTTCCGTGCGCTCGTCGCATCGGAGTTCGAGCTGAACCGCGAGCAGTTCCGCAAGCACCTCGGCGTCCCGCCAAACTGCATCGCGTATCCGTGGATGCTCGGCTCGCCACTGTCGCTGGAGCTCGCGAAGCGCCACGGCATCCGCTCTGCGTTCGGAGTCGCGCTCGACTACGGCGCCGAACGACGGCGCGCGCATCTGCCGATCCCCGTGTACGGCCGGCTGAAGTGCGACTGGCTGCAGTTCCTGCCGGGCCGCCGGCGCTCGAACGTGCTCGCAGCAGTCGGCCGCAAGCTGTCCGGCATCGCCAAGCTGCAGCACCTCGCCCATTGATCGCCGCAGCACCAGCAATGAGCAATCGCACGATCGGCGTGATGGGTCGGCTCCTCGATCAGGACGATGGGCTCGGCGTGTACGGCCTGCAGCTGTTGCGCGAGCTGCTGCGCCTCGATCCGCACACTCGCTATCTGATCCTGCTCGACACCGCGAAGTCGCAGCACTTGTTCCGCGAATTCGGCAATGCGGAGACGCGTGTGCTGCCGGCGCGCAGCAAGCTCTACTGGGATCAAGTCGTGGTGCCGCGCGCGGCCCGCCGCTACGGCGCCGACTTGATCTTCAACCCGAAATTCTCGATCCCGCTGTTCACGCGCCTGCCCTGCGTGTTCGTGCAGCAGGGCTCGGACTGGTACATCAACCCGGGCAACTATCCGTGGTGGGACAATCTCTACATCCGGTTGATGTTGCCGCTCTACAGCTTGAAGGCGACGCGCACGCTGGCGATCTCGCAGGCGACGCTCGACGACCTGGCGAAATACACCTGCATCAACGTGCGCGATTCCGTCGTGAGCTACGCGGGCGTCGGCCAGAACTTCACCGGCGAGCGCGACGAAGCAGCGCTCGCGCAGTTCCGAGCCGAGCATCGACTGCCGGCGCGCTTCATCCTGACGGTGGCGCGTGCGCTGCACGTCGGACACAAGCACATGCCGCACTACCCCGGTGGCAACAACGAGCGCCTGATTCGCGGCTATCAGCGCTATCGCCGCGCCGGCGGCAAGCTACCGCTGGTGGTGATCGGCAAGTGCATCGACGAATATCTGCGGGCGCGCGGCTTTACGGACGCGGATCTTGCCGACGTCCAGTTCCTCGGCTTCGTGCCGAACGCGCGCATTCATCTCGCGTATCAGCTCGCGGAATGCTTCGTGCTCGCGACCCTTTGCGAAAGCTTCGGCATCCCGATCGTCGAGGCGTTCGCCTGCGGTTGCCCGGCGATCGTGCCATCGACCTGCGCCGCACCGGAGATCGCGGGCGGCGCAGCGCGTCTGATCGACCCGCTCAGCGAAGCAGACATCGCCGATGCGCTGACCGAAGTGACCGGGTCCGCGGACCTGCAGCACCGCCTGCGCGAGCTCGGGCTCCACCGCGTGCAGAGCCTCACCTGGCGCGAAACGGCACGACGTACGCTGTCCGTGTTCAACGAGATCGTGCCGGTCGAGGTGTCGCCGCGTGCCGAAACGGCACCGCTGTGAGCAGGGTCAGCCCGCCATGAAATTCTGGCTGCGCATCGCTCTTTCGATTGCACTGGTCGTGCTGCTGTTCACCTATGTGGTGGACGCGCGCGAGGTCGTGCACATCCTGCAGCGCTTCGACGCGGGATATCTGCTGCTCGCGATCGCGGTCGTGACGCTGGACCGCATCCTCATGACGTTCAAGTGGACACTGCTGTTGCGGGCGCAGGGATATCGTCTGCCACTCCTGCAAGGCGTGACGATCTACTGCACGTCGATGGTCTGGGGCATGGCGCTGCCCGCGACGGTCGGTGCCGACGCGATCCGCGCCGTGATGGTGACGAGGCGCGGCTTCAACGGCACCGACGTCGTCACCTCGATCGTAATCGAGCGCATGGTGGGCTTCGTGCTGGCCCTCGCGCTCGGGCTCGTGAGCCTCGCCATCCTGCGCACGATCGGCGTGCTCGATGGGCGATTCGACATCGCGCTGTACCTCGGCGTCGCGATGCTCGTGGGCGTTACCACGCTGCTGGTCGCGGCACTCAACGAGCGGCTGGTCGGCAAGGTCGTGGCGTGGCTGCCGCGCTTCGTGCGCGAGTCGAAGGTCATGCAGTACCTGGACCGCTTCGCCGCCGCTTATCGCGCGCTCGGCGGGGCGCGCAGCACGATCGTGCAGTTCAGCGCGCTGACCGTGCTGGAGCAGGTGTTCGCGGTCATCTTCCCCTGGACCCTGGCGCTGGGGCTCGGCATCCCGGTCGACCTGTTGCTGCTGCTCGGCGTCCTGCCGATCAGCACGTTGATCTCGCGCCTGCCGATCTCGTTCGACGGGCTCGGCGTATTCGAGGCAGTGTTCGTGGGCTTGCTGGTGCTCGCGGGCATCGACGGCTCAGCCGCGCTGGCGATCGCGATCAGCGGCCGCATCATCCAGCTGTGCGCCTTCCTGCCGTGGTGGTTCGTGCACGTCGTGCGCTCGGGCGCCGTGGGCCCGCCATCCGCCTCGAAAGAGCTGCCGATCAACTGAGCAGCTTCTCCGCCGCAGCCAGCAGCACGCAGACCGCGACGCCTTCCGCCGCCTGTGCAATTTCCCCCGGCTCGGGAAAAGTCGGTGCGATGCGGATCGTGCTGTCGCGCGGATCGTTGCCGTGCGGGTGCGTCGCGCCCGCCGGCGTGAGCTCGACGCCGGCCTCCTTCGCGAGCTTCACCACCTGCTTCGCACAGCCGTCCAGCACATCGAGCGTGATGAAGTATCCGCCGCGTGGGTCCGTCCAGCGTGCAACGCCGGTGCCCGCCAGATTGGACTCGAACGTTGCGCGGACCTGCGCGAACTTCGGCCCGATGATCGCGCGATGGCGGTCCATCAGCCGCTCGATCCCTGCCGCGTTCTGCAGCAGCCGCAGGTGGCGCAGCTGGTTGACTTTGTCGCCGCCGATCGTGCGCTTCTCCATGCGCTTCAGATACCAGGCGACATTGTCCTTCGAACCGCCGAACAGGCCGAAGCCCGAGCCGGCGAGCGTTACCTTCGAAGTCGAGCCGAAGATGAATGCGCGGTTGGGATTGCCGTGGCGCGCGCACGCGGCGTCGATGTTCGCGATGCGGATGCGTTCCGGCGTCAGGTGATGCACGGCATAGGCGTTGTCCCAGAACAGCCGGAAGTCCGGCGCCGCCGTCGGCATGCGCGCGAGCCGTTCGACAGTTTCCGGCGAGTACACGGCTCCGGACGGGTTGCTGTACTTCGGCACGCACCACATGCCTTTGATCTGCGGATCCGCCGCGACCAGCTGCTCCACGGCGTCCATATCGGGACCGTCGTCGTGTAACGGCACGGTGAGCATCTCGATGCCGAACTCGTTGCAGATGGAGAAGTGCCGGTCGTAACCGGGCACTGCACAGATGAAAGCGATGCGCGACTCTTTCGACCATGGCCGGGCGCTGTCGCAGGTTCCCTTGAGCAGGGCATACACGACGGCATCGTGCATCAGACCGAGACTGGTATTGCCGCCGAGGACCACGCGATCGGGCGTCACGTCGTAGATCGGCGCGAGCAACGCCCGCAGCTCCGGCAGGCCTTGCAGCTCGCCGTAGTTGCGGCAGTCGATGGCGCCGGACATGTAGTCGCGCGAGCCGGGCATCTCCAGCAGCTCGTTGCACAGATCCAGCTGTGCCGACGAGGGTTTGCCCCGTGTCAGGTTCAGTTTCAGACCGCGCGCGGCAAAGGCCTGGTAGCGTTCGCGGATTCGCTGGTGATAGGCGCGCAATTCATCCGCGCGCAGCGTCGTGAGCTGAGGCATGGAAGTCCTGGAGATCGGCCTGGAAATCGTCTGGCGGAGCCCAGATCATAGCGGAACAGCGCGCCGGCCGGCGCGCCAGTAACCGAGGACCAGACCATGAGCTCCTGGAAACGACGAGCAGTCGCCGCGACGGCCGTGTGCGGCATCATGCTGATCCTTTGGGGAACCGTCGGTCGCCTGGCCGTCTCCGCGGCGGAGCGGCCCGCGGAGATCCCGCCGCCGGCGCTGGACAACCCGAAAGCGGCCGGCCCGCCGCAGACGGTGGTGCTGGCTGGCGGATGTTTCTGGGGAGTGCAGGCGGTATTTCAGCACCTGAACGGCGTGCAGCGGGCGCTGTCCGGCTACGCGGGCGGCGAGCGCGCCACGGCCGAATATGAAATCGTGAGCAGCGGACGAACCGGGCACGCCGAGTCGGTGCAGGTCACGTTCGATCCGAACGTCGTCTCTTACGGCGAGATCCTGCAGGTGTTCTTCTCGGTCGCTCACGACCCGACGCAGCTCAACCGGCAGGGGCCGGACAGCGGCACGCAGTACCGTTCGGCGATCTTCTACGCGGACGAGCAACAGAAACAGATCGCGACGGCGTACATCGCGCAGCTGGACCAGACCGGGAAGTTCCGCAAGCAGATCGTCACGCGCGTCGATCCGCTGCAGGGCTTTTACGCCGCCGAAGGCTATCACCAGGATTATCTGGTCAAGCACCCGAACGACCCCTACATCGTGTTCAACGACCTGCCGAAGGTGCGCAATTTCGAGCGCACGCTGCCCAAGCTGTATCGCGCCGAGGCGGTTACACTCGGGCGATGAACGTCCTCATCGTCGGCGCCGGTGCAGTCGGCGCGCTGTTCGGATCGGCGCTCGCGCGTCAGGGCGCACGAGTCAGCGTCGTCTGCCGCTCGGACTACGATGCGGTCAGCCGCGACGGATATGACATCCGCAGCAAGAGCTTCGGCGACCATCGATTCCGCCCCGACCAGGTCTATCGCAATGTCGCGGACTGCCGCGAGCCGCCCGATTACCTGCTGCTGACTTCGAAGGTGCTCGAGAGCGTCGACCGCGCCGCGCTGATCCGGCCGGCGGTCGGCCCGCGCACTGTCATCGTGCTCATTCAGAACGGTGTCGATATCGAGCCACCGGTCGCCGAGGCATTTCCGGACAACGAGCTGCTGAGCAGCCTCGCATTCGTCGCGGTCGGGCGCGGCGGGCCCGGGCAGGTCAATCACCTGTCCCTCGGTTCGCTGATCCTCGGTCGTTATCCGGCTGGCGTCACGCCGGCGGCACAAGCGATTGCGGCGGCCTTCGAGGCCGGCAACGTCCCTTGCAAGCTGACCGAGAACGTCATCGGCGCCCGTTGGCAAAAGGCTGTCTGGAACGCGGTCTTCAATCCCATCTCGATCCTGGGCGGCGTGCTCGACACGAACGCGATGCTGCGGACCGACGCGGAAGTCGAGTTCGCGCGGCGTGCGATGCAGGAGGTCTGCGACGTGGCGCAGGCAGCGGGCCATCCGCAAAGCCCGAGCCTCATCGAGCAGATGCTCGCGACGACGCGAGCCATGCCGGCCTACAAGACCAGCATGGCGCTGGATTACGAGAACGGGCGGCCGATGGAAATCGAGGCGATCCTCGGCAACACCGTGCGCGCGGCGCGCAAGGTAGGTGTGGCGACGCCGAATCTCGACGCGATCTACGCCCTGTCGAAAATGGTCGCCGGGAAATGACGCTGTAGGTCGGCCGCTCCAGCGCATCCTGCGTCCGCCATTCGCGCATCCATGCGCAGCAGGCTTCAGCCCGACTTCTTCTTCGCCAGCGCCTTGGGCGGCTGCCGGACCGTGTGCAGCACGTTATCCGCCACGCGCGACATCCAGCCGCCCGAATACAGCATCATTTTCAGCACGTGCAGGAGCACCTGGCCGGGCCCTTCGACGGCTAGGCGGCAGTCCTCTTCGATCTTGCAGTTTTGCATCTCGAACAGGCCATTGCCCTCGATGATCAGGCTGGCGTCCTTGAAGTGACATTCGACGAAGGACTTGCCGTCCAGCACCACGCGCTGGCCGGTGAACGTTTTGCCGCGGACTGTTTTCATGAGCCAAGTCAGGTGCCGGGGGCAGGACCCCCGGCACCGTAATGCCTCCTACTTGCCCTTGCGCGCCTTCTTGGCGGCCTTCTTCTTGCCGCCCGAGCGCTTCTTGGCCGTCTTGCGGCCGCCCTTCTTCGCGGCCTTGCGGGCCGGGCGCTTCGCGCTCTTGGCCGCAGCCTTTTTCTTGGCCGCTTTTTTGGCCGCCTTCTTCTTCGGCGCACTCTTCTTGGCAGGGGCCTTCTTCGCAGCAGCTTTCTTCGGTGCTGCTGCCTTCGGCGCTGCCGCCGGCTTGGCAGGCTCGGCCGCCGGTGCGGCGGGCGCAGCAGGCGCCGCCGCTGGAGCAGCCGCGGGCTTCAGATCTGCCGCCAGCGTATGAACCGCGAACATGGCGCCATACGGATCGACGAACTGCGCGATCCAGTCGCCGCCCGGGACTTCCATCGGACCGTTGATCAGCGTGGCGCGCGCGCCCTTGGCTCGCTTGACGGCGTCGTTCACATCCTTGACGCGGATGTAGCCGAGCCAGCCCGGGCCGCCGGGCATTTCCGCCGGCTTGTTGAACATGCCGCCGCGCTGGACGCCGTTGCTGCCGAAGAGCACGTACTTGCCCATCGCGCCCATGTCGTGCTCGGCCATCTTCTCCCAACCGAAGACCGCCGAGTAAAAGTCGACCGCTGCCTTCCAATCGGTGGTGGCCAGCTCGTGCCAGGAGAACTCACCGCGCTTCGGCGGCGACTCCTTACCGGCATCCTGGGAGCTCTGATAGACGGCGATCGCCGCGCCCTGCGGATCGGCCAGCACCGCGTACTTGCCGCCGTTCGGGATCGAGGTGATTTCCTTCGTCACGCTGCCGCCGCGGCTCTTGGCCGCCTGGACAGTCGCTTCGATGTCGGGTGTGCCGACGTAGTGCAGCCAGTGCGGCGTACCCGCCGCCTGCGCCACCGAGCCGCCGATCGGGCCGCTGCCGGCAGCGAACATCTGGTAGGAGGGATCGTGCTCAAAGGGCTGCGTTTTCCAGCCGACCACCTTCGAGTAGAAGGCATGTGCACCGCTCGTGTCCGGCGTCATCAGCTCATGCCAGACAAATCGGCCACGTACTGTGTTGTCTGCCATCACGATCTCCCTCGAGAGTAAGTTGATTGTTGGGGACGGAAGCCGTTCGAAAACGTGAGCGCGGGAGCATACTCTGCTCGCCGCCGCAAATGTAAGCACGTTGCAGCGGCACGCCGTGCGGTACTTGCGAAAACTTCGGCGTGAGGTACAAAGAAAAATATGACAACAATGGGTGGCCCGCGCCTCTCGCGACGGGCATTCGTAACGGCGGCCGGCGTAGTACTGACAGCGGTCGCTGTGCCGGCACTCGCAGCCGAAACCGGCGGCGCGCTGCAGATCTGGTTCATTCGCCACGCCGAGAGCGAGATCAACATCCCCGGCAATCCGCGTCCGGTAGCCGATGGCGGGATGACGTATCCGCTGACCCGCAAAGGCGTCGAGCAGGCCAAATCGCTGGCGGAAGCGACTGCGGATGCACCGATCGTGGCCGTCTATACCAGCACTTATCTGCGCGCGGTGCAGACTGCGGACGCCGTTGCTTTCCGTCACGACCTGACGTTGTCGCTGGCGCCCGAGGCGGTCGAGGTCGACCTCGGCATCAAGCCCGGCTCGCCCGAGGATCCGCGAGCTGTATACGTGGAGCTGGCGCGCAAGTGGACAGTCGATAAGGACCTCGAAGCACGCCACGGCGAGGGCGAGAGTTTCGCCGACGTGCAGCGGCGCTTCCTGCCGTTCGTGCGCGAGGTCATGAACCGCCACGCGCAGGACAGCGGGGTGGTCGTAATCGTGGCCCACGCTGCCACGCTCGGCTTCATGGTGCCGGCACTGGCGAGCAACGTGCCGGCCGACTATGCCCTGCTCCATCCGATGCCGAACACCGGCATCATCAAGACCGAGCTGCGCGACAGCCGCCTCTTTTGCATCGACTGGCTGGGCATCCAGAGCGAGGAGCTCGGCAGCAAAGAGCCGTAGGTCGGGCTGTAGATCGGGCTTCAGCCCGACTCTTGCTATCCTTTCCCGATGCGTAAATCCCTCTGGATCCTCGTCGCCTTGAGCGGCGCGTTCGCCGTCGGCGGTATCGCCCTGCACCGGGGCGAGACCATCAATGCCATGTGGCTGGTCGTGGCCGCGGTCTGCGTGTACGCGATCGGCTACCGCTTCTACAGCGCCTGGGTCATGGCGCGCGTGCTGAGCGCGGACGCGGGCCGGGCAACCCCTGCCCTGCGCCTGAACAACGGCCGCGATTTCATGCCGACGCATCGCTGGATCGTGTTCGGCCATCATTTCGCGGCGATCGCCGGCCCCGGCCCGTTGATCGGCCCGACGCTCGCGGCCCAGTTCGGCTACCTCCCCGGCACGCTGTGGATCCTGGTCGGCGCAGTGCTCGGCGGCTGCGTCCAGGACATGACCATCCTGTTCATGTCCACGCGCCGCGACGGCCGCAGCCTCGGCCAGATGGCGCGCGACGAGCTCGGCCCGGTCGGCGGCCTGGCGGCGATCATCGGCACGCTGACGATCATGATCATCCTGATCGCCGTGCTCGGACTGGTGGTCGTGAACGCCATGAAACACAGCCCGTGGGCCACGGCGACTGTGTTCGCGACGATCCCGATCGCTGTGCTGATCGGGCTGTACCTGCGCAATATCCGTCCCGGACGCGTGCTCGAAGGCTCGCTCATCGGCATCGCGCTGCTGTTGTTCGCAGTGGTCGGCGGTGGCTGGGTGGACCACCATCCAACGCTGCGCGCGCTGTTCGACATGGACAGCAAGCCGCTGGCGTGGTTCGTGATCGGCTACGGCTTCATCGCGGCCGTGTTGCCGGTGTGGCTGCTGCTCGCGCCGCGCGATTACTTGTCGACGTTCCTCAAGCTCGGCACGGTGTTGCTGCTCGCGATCGCCGTCGTGCTGATGCGTCCGGAAATCAAGATGCCGGCGATCACGCAGTTCGTCGACGGCACCGGTCCGATCTTCGGCGGCGCGCTATTCCCGTTCGTGTTCATCACCATCGCGTGCGGCGCGATCTCGGGTTTTCACGCGCTCGTGTCGAGCGGCACGACGCCGAAGCTCATCGGCAGCGAAACCGACGTGCGGCTGATCGGCTACGGCAGCATGATGCTGGAGTCCTGCGTCGCGATCATGGCGATGATCGCCGCGACGCTGCTCGAGCCGGGCGTGTACTTCGCGATCAACAGCGGGCCGGGCGTGGTCGGTGCGACGGCGGACGCGGCGGTCGCGACGATCAGCTCGTGGGGTTTCCCGGTCACTGCCGAGCAGATGCACGAGCTCGCGCGCGAGATGGGCGAGTCGACGCTGTTTGCGCGTACCGGCGGCGCCCCGTCACTCGCAGTCGGCATGGCGAGCATCTTCTCCAGCGCCTTCGGCCAGGGGTTGCTCGCGCTCTGGTATCACTTCGCGATCATGTTCGAGGCGGTGTTCATTCTGACGACGCTCGATGCGGGCACGCGCGTCGGCCGCTTCATGCTGCAGGATGCGCTCGGCCACGTGTGGAAGCCGATGGCACAGACCTCGTGGTATCCGTCGGTGCTGATCGCCAGCGGACTGGTCGTCGCCGGTTGGGGTTATTTCCTGTACATCGGCGTCGTCGATCCGAACGGCGGCATCAACATTCTCTGGCCGCTGTTCGGCATCGCCAACCAGCTGCTCGCGGGCATCGCGCTGTGCGTAGCCACCGGTATTCTGGTGAAGAGCGGCAAGTTGCGTTACGCGTGGGTGACGGCGGTGCCGCTCGCGTGGCTGGCAATCGTCACGACGACGGCAACGTGGCAGAAAGTAGTGTCCTCCGACGTGCGCGTCGGTTTCCTGGCAGCCGCGGAGCAACTCGCGAACAAGCTGGCTTCCGGCGTACTCAGTCCGGAGCAGGCCGCGGTAGCCCCGAAGCTGATCTTCAATCAGCGCCTCGACGCGGCGCTCGCAATGCTGCTCGTGGCGATTTTGTGGATCGTGATCGCAGACATGCTGCGCGTGAGCTGGCGCGTCGTTAAAGGACTGCCGGTGCTGCCGAGCTCCGAAGCGCCGGCGGTCGCGCTGGCGGAGGTACGGACATGAAGCGGCGGTTGGTAGATTTGTGGAAGGTGCTGCGGGCGCTGGCGACGGACGATGCGTACGAGCGATATCTGGCGCACCACGCGGAGGCGCATGGAAAGGCAAAGCCGATTGGGCGCAGTGAGTTTTATCTGCGGCAGCAGCAAAGCAAATGGAGCGGCGTCTCCAGATGCTGCTGAGACCGGAGTCAGGCTGAAGCCTGACAGCTACACCACGAACCCCTGCTTCGCGATCGGCAGCGCTCTGATCCGCTTCCTCGTCGCCGCGTAAATCGCGTTACACACCGCCGGTGCGACCAGCGCGACGGCCGGCTCGCCCATGCCGCCGGGTTTCTCGGTGCTGTCCACGACGTACACCTCGATCTGCGGCGTCTCGTTCATGCGCAGCATTCGATAGTCGTCGAAGTTCTGTTCCTTCACGCGGCCGTTCGCGATATTCACCTCGCCGAACAACGCGGCGGTGAGTCCGAACACGATGCTGCCTTCGGCCTGCTGATGCACGATCGTCGGGTTCACCATCTGCCCGCAGTCGATCGCACACACGATGCGATGGACCTTGAGCTTATTGCCTTCCACCGACACTTCCGCCACCTGCGCGATGTACGTGTCGTAGCCCGACATCAGCGCGATGCCCTGGTGGTGGCCGCTCGGCGCACGTCCCCAGCCGGCCTTCTTCGCTGCCGTGTCCAGCACCATCTGCCAGCGTGCCTGCTTGTCGAGCATGCCGTGGCGGAACTCGTACGGATCGGCCTTGTTCTCGTACGCGAGCTCGTCCATGAAGCTCTCGACGGTGAAGCAGTTCAGCGCGTGGCTGACCGAGCGCCAGTAGCCGACGTCGATGCCGATCTCGTGCTGCAGATAGTCGACGTACACGTTCGGCACGTCGTACGGGAAGTTGTGGGCCGCTTCCACTGCGAACGGATCGACCTCGCCCTTGGCGACGGCCGCCGGGAACCAGCGCGAAGTGATCGACGGCGCGACGAGATGAATCTTGACGGCTTGCAGCTTGCCGCCGGAATCGAATGATCCCGTGAGCGTGTTGCGCGCCGGCGGACGGTACTTGTCGTGGGTCATATCGTCTTCGCGCGTCCACAGCAGCTTCACCGGCTTGTTCACGGCCTTCGCGCATTCGACGGCCGCCGGAATGAAGTCGCCTTCCAGCCGCCGGCCGAAGCCGCCGCCGAGGAACGTCGTGTGCACGAATACTTTCTCGGGCGGCAGTCCCGCTGCCTGCGCCGCTGCGCCCTGCGCGATCTGCTGAACCTGCGTCGGCACGTAGATGTGGCAGCCGTCGTCGCGGAACTCGGCAGTGCAGTTCTGCGGCTCCATCGTCGCGTGCGCGAGCAGCGGCAGCTCATACGTCGCCTCGAAGTGCCGGCCTGATTTGAGCGCGGCTTCGACATCGCCGTCCTTGCGCACCTCCTTGCCTTTGCCGCTCGCAGCGGAGCGCAGTCCCGCGCTGATCGCAGCGTTCGTCAGTTTCGCGTTCTTTCCCGGCGTCCACTCGACCTGCAGCGCGTCGCGGGCCTGCTTCGCTTGCCACCACGAGTCGGCAATCACCGCGACGCCGGAAGACGTCTGCAGCACCTGCTTCACGCCCGGCATGCCTTGCGCGGCATCGGCCTTGAAACTCTTGACGCTGGCGCCGAGCTCCGGCGGCTGAGCCAACGCCGCGTACAGCATGTCCGGCAAGCGCACGTCGATGCCGAACTGCGCAGTGCCGTCGACCTTGGACGGCGTATCCAGGCGCGGTTGCGGCTTGCCGATGTACTTGAACTCGTTGCGAGTCTTGAGTTGCACGTTCTCGGGCTTCGGCAGCGCTGCCGCCGCTTCCGCGAGCTCGCCGAACGATTTGCGGCGGCTGGTGAACACGACGTAGCCGTCGGCGACCGAGCACGACTGCGGCGGCGCGCCCCAGTCTTTCGCTGCCGCGCTGATCAGTCTCATGCGCGCTTCCGCGCCGGCCATGCGCAGCTTCTCCCACGCGTCGCGCACGCTGGTGCTGCCGCCGGTGACCTGGCCGCCCAGCAGATTGTTGATGTACTCCTTGCCGGGCGGCGCGAATTCGACTTTGACGCTCGATGGCGCAACGCCGAGCTCTTCGGCGATCAGCGTCGGCAGCGCGGTATAGACGCCCTGGCCCATCTCGGAACGATCGCAGAGGACGGTGATCGAGCCGTCGGTGCCGATTCTCAACCACGCATTCGCAGTGACCTGCTTCACGGGCCCCGCGTTCTTCGCCGCTTGTTCCGGCTTGCTGCACGCGGGTAGATACACCGCGATGACCAGACCGCCCGCGGCCGTCGCGGCCGATTTCAGAAAGCTGCGACGGGAAATGTCGTCATGAGGGAGGCGCATCATGTCAGCCACCCTCCTTGCCACTCAGCTCGGCCGCGCGATGAATCGCTTTGCGAATGCGCGGGTAGGTGCCGCAACGGCAGATGTTGCCGGACATCGCACTGTCGATATCGGCGTCCGAAGGCTTCGGGTTTTGTTTGAGCAGCGCCGCGGCCGCCATGATCTGACCGGACTGGCAGTAGCCGCACTGGGGCACGTCGATCTCGATCCACGCCTGCTGCACTGGGTGGCTGCGGTTGCTCGACAGACCTTCGATCGTCGTAATGGATTTCCCGGCAACACTCTCCGCCGGCGTGATGCAGGCGCGTGTCGGCGCACCGTCGACATGCACCGTGCAGGCACCGCATAAAGCCTTGCCGCAACCGTATTTGGTGCCGGTCAGCCCGAGCGTATCGCGCAACACCCACAGCAGCGGCGTGTCGCCTGCGACATCGACATCCTGAGCCTGACCGTTGATCGTAAGCTTGATCATGTGGGTCCCCCGTGCGCCGCGATGGCTCGTCGTTGTGGTGCGTACTATACGCCGCGGCCGGGCAACGGGCGCTGCACCGCAGTTCGGGTTATGCGGATCCGCCGCTTGTCCAAGTGTCGGCGCCTCGCGACGCATGGCTGCAATTCAGGGTTGGTAGGTTTGACACCCCGTTGCTTCGTATGTCATTTACCTCCGCTCGAATTCCAACAGGAGACTCGTCATGGCGTTGTGGAAAGACCAGTACGGCCGCGAACAGAACACGCCGGAACCTGCGGCCGACAAGCCTGCCGCAGCGGCACCCGTGAGCAGCATCGAGTCGGCCCGGCAGCCGGCAGCGGCAGCGCAGCCGCGCGGTGACGCGAAAGAATCGCTGCTGGCAGCGGGACTGACGATCGAAGGCAAGATCGAAGGCACCGGCCATGTGCGTATCGCGGGTAGTTTCAAAGGCGACGTGCACGTGCAGGGCAATCTCACGATCGAATCGGGCGCCAAGGTGACCGGCGGCGTGCGCGCCAACACGGTCGTGATCGGCGGCGAACTAGAAGGCAACATCGATGCGGCAGCCCGCGTCGAGCTGCTGCAGACCGGCGTGCTGAACGGCGATTTGAAGGCCGGCTCGCTGACAGTGGCGGCAGGCTCACGCATGCGCGGCCGCGCCGAGTTCGGTTGGGACGAGAAAGGCGGCAGCGGCAAAGGCTAAGGGGCTTAGCCGTGAACACCGGCCGCGTCGTGCTGACGGGCAAGACGCGCGTTTGCCCGCACTGCAAGTCGACGATTCTCGAAAGCTCGAGCGTCTGCCCGGCTTGCAACCATCACCTGCGCTTCGATCCGAAGGCCATCGTCGAGCGCCGGCTGCAGCCGGCTTTCTCGGCGCTGCGGGTCGAAGGCGGGTTCAAGCATCCCGCGGGCGGTGAGCCCTGGGAGTACTCCGTCGTCGTCTCGATCCGCAACGATCGCGGCGAGGAGCTGGCCCGCAAGGTGATCGGCGTCGGCGCCCTCGCACCCAACGAGGGCAGGCAAGTCATGGTTTCGGTGGACGTGTTCACCGCCACCGGCCCACCCGTCGAAGTCGAGCGCCGCGCCGACACGACGCAGGCGCCGGACCGGAAGCCCGCGGACCGCAAAGAGTTGCCGGAGCCGCAGCGCAGCCTGCAGAGCATGGCTCAGCAAACCAAGGACAAGCTGAAGCCGCCGAAGTAGGCGCCCCGCCGCGCGCATGCCGCGAATATCTCTGGTGAGACATGCCAAGCCTGCGGCAGCCTGGGGCGACGACCCGGACCCGGGTCTGGACGCGCTCGGCGTAACGCAGGCTGCAGCTGTCGCGCAGCAGATTGCGAAATCGACAACGCAAGTGCCGATCTATTCGAGCCCGTTACGCCGCTGCCGCGAAACGTCTCTACCGCTGTGCGAACTGTGGGGATGCGCTGCGACGGTGCTGCCGTCAGTCGCGGAAATTCCCTCGCCGCAGGTCGATCGCGAGGCGCGTCGTGAGTGGCTGACCGCAGCGATGAACGGCACGTGGCGCGATCTGCAACAGCATTCGCCGGCAGGGTCGATCGACTATCTGGACTGGCGCCGCAGCGTGGTCGAGGCGCTGCAAGCGCTCCCGCATGACTGTGTCGTGTTCACGCATTACATCGCGATCAACGTCGTTGCGGGTTTCGCGCAACGACGTGAAGATGTCGTGTGCTTCCGGCCGGATCATGCATCGGTCACGCTGATCGAGACGGGATCGCAGGGTTTGCGGCTGATCGAGCTCGGCCGCGAAGCGCAGACCGGCGTGCTCACGCGCTAGCAGCGCTACAGAAAGTAGCGTCGAAGGTCACTTCAGTCGTGACGCAAACGTAAGTAATCGGCGGCGCTGCTGCGCACCTATAATCCGCGCTCTTCCTGGCGGTCACGAGAGAACACGCTCATGAAAATCTCCATGTACGAAGCCTCGATTCCCACGTTCCTGCTCACGCTGCGCAACCTGAAGGCGATCCTGCAGAAAGGTGTCGCGCACGCCGAGTCGAAAAAGTTCGAGCCCGCGCTGCTCGCCACCACGCGCCTCGCGGTGGACATGTTGCCGCTGACGCGGCAGGTGCAGATCGCGAGCGATGCGGCCAAGGGCGCGGCGGCCCGCCTCGCAGGCGTCGATCCGCCGAAGTTCGAAGACAACGAGCAGACGCTGGCCGATCTGATCGCGCGCGTCGACAAGACGATCGACTACCTGCAGAGCTTCAAGCCCGAGCAGCTCGACGGCTCGGAGGATCGGACGATCACGATCCCGACGCCGCGCCAGACGTTCACGTTCCCGGGACTGCTGTTCCTGCGGCACTGGGCGCTGCCGAACTTCTTCTTCCACGTGACGACGGCGTACAACCTGCTGCGTCACAACGGCGTCGAGATCGGCAAGGCCGATTATCTCGGCCGCGTCAGCTGACGCGGCGCGCCGCTTTCTTCTTCGACTTCGCCTTCATCTGACTAGCTGCGGCCGGCTTTGCCGGCCGCACTGGCTCGACCTGCGCATCCAGCCCGCGGATGCAGCGGTGCAATAGATTCTGCAGCTGCTCGACCTCACGCTCCTTGAGCGCGGCCAGCATCTTGCGCCAGATCGCCTTGCCCACGACCTTCGCCTGATCCATCTGCTTGTTGCCGCGCGCCGTGACGAACCAGCTGTCGGCGCGCGAGCTCGACGGATGCGGCCGGCGCTCCAGCTGCCCGTCGCGTTCCATGCGATGCAGGATCGTATTCATGGTCTGCGCGGTCACCGAGCTGCGCCGCGCCAATTCCGCGCCCGCCAGGCCGGGCTCCGCATCGATGGTGTACAGCGTCGCCAGGTGGGCGAACGACAGCTCGATCCGCTCGCGCCGCAGGCCTTCATCCACGACCGCACGTAAAGAATGGTGTAGACCTTTGAGCAGGTACGGGATCGCCTCTTCGGGCGGCAGCGCTTGCAGGTGCGTCTCAAGATTTCTTGACGATGGGCGTGACACGCGGCTCATGGCTCCATATCAGGTTGCTGATATCATATCAGCAAGCTGATATTGAACAACCCTGCACTCTTCGCCCCTGACGACTGCGACATGATCACTTCGAGCGCTCTCACCCATCTCGGCGGCTACCTGCCGCAATCGCGCCGCGGCCGCTTGCTCGCGGCTGTCGCCCTGACAGTGGTGCTGCTTGCCGCGCTCATCCTGGTGCTGCGCGGTGCCTCGAATCGCTCGCACGCGCCGGTTGCTGCCGCTGCTGCGCAAGCTGTCACGACCAAGACGCTCGAGACGCTGCAGATCGCGCGCGGCGTCACGGCCAACGGCACTGTCTATGCGTGGCAGGAAATCGTCGTTGGCCCGGAAGTCGGCGGCTATCGCGTTGCCGCCGTGAACGTCGAAGTCGGCGATCACGTTCGCAAGGGGCAGGAGCTGGTGCAGCTCGCCGAGGACATGCTGGCCGCGGATGTCGCGTCGAAGCGCGCCAATCTCGAGCAGGCCCAGGCGTCGCTCGAAAATGCCGAATCGGCTTATCGCCGCGCGCATTCGCTCTCCGGCTCCGGCGCCCTGTCGCAGTCGGATGTCGACAAGCTGCGCGCCGAGGAGCTCGCGGCGCGTGCGCGAGTCGAAGTGAGCAAGGCGGAATTGCAGGCGTCCGATCTGCGGCTGCGTCACACGCACGTGACTGCGCCCGATGACGGCGTGATCTCGGCGCGCAGCATCAACGTGGGCCAGGTCGCGCAAGCCGGCAGCGAAATGCTGCGGCTCCTGCGCAAGGGCCGGGTCGAATGGCGCGCGGAGATTCCCGAATCGCGCATCCGCGAGATCCGTGTCGGCCAGAATGTGAAGCTGACGACCGCCGACGGCGCGCAACTCGACGGCAAAGTGCGAGCGATCGCGCCGACCATCGAAAGCAGCACGCGCGCAGGTCTCGTGTACGTCGACATTCCGTCGGGCGCTGCGCGGCCCGGCATGTTCGCGCGCGGCGAGATCCTGCTCGGGCAAACCTCTGCAAGCATGACGCCGCTGTCGAGCGTGGTGACTCAGGACGGTTACACGTACGTGTTCGTCGTCAACGAGCAGCAGATGGTCGTGCGCCGTCGCGTCGAGACCGGCGCAGTGCATGACAACCAGATCGAGATCGTCGCCGGCGTGGAGCCGGGCGAGCGCATCGTCGACAAGGGCGCGGGCTTCCTCAAGGACGGCGATCACGTGCGCGTAATCGTCGGCGTCCCCGAGGGCGGGGAAGGCTCGTGAACTTCGTCACCTGGTCGATCCGCAACCCGGTCCCCGTGGTCGTCCTGTTCGTTGCGCTCAGCGTCGCCGGCCTGATCAGCTTCGCGAAGCTCGGCGTGCAGGACCGGCCCGACGTCGAGCTGCCGGCGGTCGTGGTGACGATCGCGTATCCGGGCGTGCCGCCTTCGCAGCTCGAGTCGGAGGTCACGCGCAAGATCGAGGATGCGGTCGCGACGGTCACGGGCATCGAGCACATTCAATCGATCGTCAACGAAGGCGTGTCGACGACTTCGATTCAGTTCCGCTTCGAGCGCGACATCAACGAAGCCGTCGATGAAGTGCGCGACGCGGTCACTGGCGTGCGCGCCGATCTGCCCGCAGACGCTCGCGAGCCGGTGATCTCGCGAGTCACGACCGCGGGCAGTCCGGTCGTCACCTTCAGCGTCGCATCGCCGAACATGAGCGACACGGAGCTGTCGTGGTTCGTCGACCTCACGGTCATGCGCGAGCTGACGGCGGTCAAAGGGGTCGGCAGCGTGAAGCGCGTCGGCGGCGTGACGCGCGAGATCCGCGTCGATCTCGATCCCGATCGCATGGCATCGCTCGGCGCGACGGCGAGCGACGTGTCGCGTCAGCTGCGGCGCATCCAGGCCGAGTATCCCGGCGGCGAGGCGCGCATCGGCGGTCTCGAACAGAGCGTGCGCACGACGGGCACGATCTCTTCGCCACAGGAGCTGGCCGCGCTGCCGATCGTGCTGACGGACGGACGCATGCTGCGGCTCGATACGATTGCCGACGTCCGCGACCAGGCCGCCGAACGGCGTCAGCTTGCGCTGCTCGACGGCAAGCAGGTCATCGGTTTCCAAGTGGTCCGCGCCTGGGGCGCGAGCGCGCTCGACGTCGCTGAGGCTTCGCGTGCAGCTGTAGCACGACTTGGCAAGCAACATCCGAACGTGCGCTTCCAGGAAGTCAGCTCGACCGTCGATTTCATTCGCGAGTCGTACTCGGCTTCGATGGAAATGCTGTTCGAAGGCGCGCTGCTCGCCGTGCTCGTCGTGTGGATCTTCCTGCGTGACTGGCGCGCCACGTTCATCTCTGCCGCCGCGCTGCCGCTCGCGATCATCCCTACGTTCTGGGCGATGTACCTGCTCGGCTACACGCTGAACCTGCTCACACTGCTGGCGCTGTCGCTGGTCGTCGGCATGCTGGTCGACGACGCGATCGTCGAAGTCGAGAACATCGTGCGTCATCTGCGCAACGGCAAGAAGCCGCTCGAGGCTGCGACCGACGCCGCGATCGAGATCGGTCTCGCCGTAGTCGCGACGACTCTCACGCTGTGCGCGGTCTTCGTGCCGGTGGCGTTCATGGGCGGCGTGCCGGGCGAGTTCTTCCGTCCGTTCGCTTTCACGGCAGCGGTCGCGGTGATGTTCTCGCTGCTGGTCGCCCGCATGCTGACGCCGATGATGGCCGCATACATGTTGCGGCCGCATGCGGAGCAGAACGAGGACAGCTGGATCAAGCGCAAGTACCTCGTGGCGATCGAATGGTGCCTGGGACATCGTCGCAAGACGCTCGCAGTGGCCACCACATTGCTGGTCGCTTCGTTCCTGCTGATTCCGTTCATTCCGAAGGGCTTCGCGCCCGCCGGCGACGTCGGCTTCGCCGTGCTGCAAGTGGAGCTGCCGCCCGGTGCTGCGCTCCAGGAAACGACGCAGATTGCCGAGACCATCCGTGCCCGCGTGATGCAATTGCCGTCCGTCACGAGCGTCTACAGCATCATCGGCGCATCCGCCGGTGGCGGCGGACCGGGCGGTCCCGGCGATTCGGTCGGCGACGTGCGCCGCGCCAACCTCACGATCAAGCTGACGCCGCGCGACGAGCGCGACATGACGCTGCAGGAATTCCAGGTGCTGGCGGCGGCCGCGCTGCGCGACATTCCGGGCGTGCGGCTGTCGTTTGGCGGATTCAGCAACGGCGGCAAGCTGCAGCTGACGCTCGCGAGCGACGATCCCGAGCAGCTGAACGCAGCGGCTGCCGCGGTCGAGCGCGATCTGCGCACGGTGCCCGGACTGAGCAACGTCACCTCGAGCGCGAGCTTGTTGAAGCCGGAGATCGTGGTTCGTCCGCTCCCGGATCGTGCTGCCGAGCTCGGCGTCACGACCGACACGCTCAGCACCGTCACGCGCATCGCTACGTCGGGCGACGTCGAGAACAGTCTCGCGAAGCTGAACCTCGCCAGCCGGCAGATACCGATTCGCGTCCAGCTGCGCGACGACGCGCGCGGCGACCTGGAGCGGATTCGATTGCTGTCCGTGCCCGGCAAGTCCGGGCCGGTACCGCTGGTGAGCGTCGCCGAAGTCACGATGGGCGCCGGTCCGGCGCGCATCACGCGCTACGACCGCAGCCGCAACGTGACTGTGGACGCCGATCTCAACGGCATGCCGCTCGGTGACATGGTGAAGAAGGCGCGCCAGTTGCCGTCGCTGCAGAACCTGCCGGCCGGCGTGCACCAGGTCGCCTCGGGCGAAGTCGAGTTCATGATGGAGCTGTTCGCCGGCTTCGGCCAGGCGATGGTGGTCGGCATCCTGTGCATCTACCTGCTGCTGGTGCTGCTGTTCCGCGAGTTCCTGCAGCCGATCACGATTCTCGCCGCGCTGCCGCCCTCCGCCGGCGGCGCGCTGTTCTTCCTGTTCATCACCGGCTACGAGATGTCGGTGCCGTCGCTGATCGGCATGCTGATGCTGATGGGCATCGTGACCAAGAATTCGATCCTGCTGGTCGAGTACGCCGTGAAGGCGATGCACGAGCAGAAGATGTCGCGCTTCGACGCGCTGATCGACGCGTGCTCCAAACGCGCGCGTCCGATCGTGATGACGACGATCGCGATGGGCGCGGGCATGCTGCCGATCGCCACGGGTTGGTCGGGCGATCCGAGCTTCCGCGCGCCGATGGGCGTGGCGGTGATCGGCGGCCTGCTGGCGTCGACGGCGCTGAGCTTGTTCGTCGTGCCGGTGATCTTCACGATCACGGACGATCTGCAGCAGAAGCTGCGTCGCACGCTGGCGCGCTTCAAAAAAGCGGAGTCTTCGCCGCCAATGGAAGAAAAGACAGAATGGACAGGATGAACAGGATTAACTCTCACTATCCTGTCGATCCTGTTCATCCTGTCAAAATCTCTCTTTCCTCTCCTCTCGCGGAGCATCAACCGGCTGCCCGAGAAACACCAGGCGGTCGTTCAGCGCAGCGACCATGTCCACGTACGCCGCCGCGCGCTGGTCGCTGCGCGCTATCGCGTCGGCTGATTCGAGCGCTTCTTTGAAAATCGACGTGCCCTGATCGACATCGCCCGTCTTGACGCGCGCAGCCGCGAGCGCCGCGAACGCAGCGGGTTTCGGCTGCTTCTCCTCGATCTTGCGCACGGCGCGCCGCGCTGCCTCGATCGTTTCCTGCGACAACGGCGTCGCCCGCAACAGCTGCATACCCAGCACGCCGAACTGAGCGGCCGCCTCGATCAGCGGATCTGCGAACTCCGCAGCGCTGGCGGCGGCCGAAGAGCTATCTGCGTTGGTCTGCATCGTCACGACATCGCGTACGAGCAGCGCCCGCGCGACGCGATCGTTCATCCGCAGCGCCGTCTGCAACGCTCCCGCCGAATCGCCCGCGCGGGCCATGCCGCGAGCGATGTGATCGAGCGTGTCCTCGCGCTGATCGCCGCGTTCGAGTTTCTCGGCTTCGCGCAACGCCTGGGCAAGCGTCTGGACCGCGGCGGCGCGATCTCCACTCAATGCTTGCAGCCGCCCGAGCTGTGCGAGAGTCAGTGCGCGCCGGTCGGGCTCGCGCGGAAAGGCATCGACGGTCGCAATCGCGGTCTCGAACATTTGTTTCGCGCGCGTTGCATCACCCGCGACTGCTCGCGACGCGGCCAATCGGCCCTGCATCGCCGCCCGATGCAGGTCGTCGTCGATTTTCTGCAGCGTTGCGGCGGCGCCGCTCGAGTCGCCCTGCTCCGCCCGCGCGAGCGCGATACGTCCGTAAACCTGTGCCCGGTCCGCGCGGCGTACGCGCCCGACCAGGGCATCGGCGCGATCGTTGTGACCCAGACGAACCTCGGCGACGGCGATATCGCCGGCAGCGAGCGCTTGATAGAACGGATCGTCGATCTCGCGCAGCATGTCGCGTGCGTTTGCCAAGTTGCCGCGTGCGGCCGCGATGGAGACGAGCTGTCGCAGAATTTCGCTCTTCGCTTCGCGCTCACGGATCGCAGCCGCTGTTTGCTGGGCGCCGGCAAAGTTGCCCGCGCGCACCTGGACGGTCGCAATCTGCACGAGCGCAGCGCCCTGCTGCCGCTTGGCTTCGATGCGGTTCGCGGTCTGGCGCGCGCCCGCCAGATCTTCGGCCGCGATCTGCGCGAGCACGATGTCGTTCAACACCCAGTCGCGGAACGCCGGCTCGCGGATCTGCTCGACCGCGGCGAGCGCCTGATGAATCGTGCGATCGGTGGCGGACTCGCCGATCAGCGTCTGAACGCGCGCGATGCTGGCGAGCGTTTCGGCACGTCGATAAGGATCGGTAATGGTGTCGGCTGCCGCGAGCGCGCGGGCGAGCGCCACGCCGCGCCATTGCACGGGATCGTCGACGGACTGAGCGTGCGCAATCGCAGCGGTGGCCGCGATTGACGCTGCAACGAGCAGAAGCCGCCGAATCTGCATGCGGCAAGCGTCCGCCGCCTGCCGCGAAAGGTCAACAACTCACTGACGAGCCCGCTAGCAACCAATGATCGGCGCAATCGCCGCGCGAATCCTCTGCATCTGCGGCTGCGTCACCATGCCGCCGAGCAACTTCATGAAGTGCGGGTGCTGCGAGCCGGACGCGATGTACTGCCAGCGATAGGCGCGCAAGACAGTCTCGCGGATTGCGTGTTGCTCGGCCGGCGAGAAAGTGCGCTCGCACAGACGCATGAAATATCCGGCGTCGGCGGCTGACTGACCTTGCAGCAGATGATCCAGACCGCCGATGAGCGCGATCAGATCGTCGACCGCCGCATCGCGCGCCTCGGGACTCAACGCGCGGTCTTCGCGGCACCACTCGATCTCGTCCATCACTGCGTGCTGGCATTCCTCGAGCCAGTGGAAGCGGAACACGTCGCGATACAGGTCGGACAGCTCTTCGTCGCGCTCGATGCTTTCGCGGTAATGGACCTGCGTGAACAATTCCACGTGGCAGGTCATTGCCAGCACGGCCCAGCTCGACCTGCCCAGCACCGTGCGCGCAACTTCGTTGGCGTCCGCGACCAGCACGTAGCCGCCGGGCATCTTCGCGCCGAGCGCGGTCTCGATGCGGCGGAACAGCTCCTGGTGCTTGATCTCCTCGTCGCTGAAGCGCACCAGGCCTTCGAGCGCAATCTGGTCGCCGAGGCCGTAGCGGATCGCGATTTCCAGGGTCTTGGTGCTGATGAAGCGCTCCAGCACGCCGAAGATGCTGGCGTAGCTGCGGCCCTGCACGTGACTCATCGTGCGCTTTTCCTCGGCCGTCAGGAATGGCAGGTCGTTGACCTTGGTCAGTCCGTCCGGCAGGAATTTGCGGCGGAAGTCGAAGCTGCGGCCGCGGAACACATCGGCATCGATGTCCCAGCGGACGCGCTTGGAGGCCTTGATGCAGCGGGCGTAGCGGGCGCGGTCGCTGTTCTCCTGGAACAGGCGCTCGGCGGCGGGCGAGACGACGAGGTCGACGGCGGCATTCATGGCCAAAAAACCTCGCGTGAGCTGGGGTGGCGACAGGGACGTAGCGAATAGTGACGAAGCGCCGCAATTCGCACATGAGGCAGGTGCCTCATTCGATGCGGCACTGCGCCCGGGACAAATGTCCCACGTCCCACAGGGCTATTGACTCGAGGGGTTTGACTAGAACAGGCCGCGGTCGCGGGCGTGCACGATCGCGCGGGCGCGCGAGTCGACGTTGAGCTTCTCGAAGATATTCGTCAGATGGTTGCGCACGGTCTTCTCGCTGATGAACAGCTTGCGTGCGATCTCCGCGTTGCCCTCGCCGTGGGCCACGAGCCGCAGGATCGCGTTCTCGCGCGCGGTGAGCTCCGCCAGGTCGCCGCGCTGCGGGCTCTCGTGCGCGCCTTCGCCGGGGCCGAGGAAGTCCACGAACGTCTCGCAGAAGCGCTCCCACGCCGGCTCGCCCTCGATCAGGATGTGGTTGCGGCTCTCCAGCGTCACGAACTGCGCGTCGGGAATTTCCGCGGCGAGCAGCCTGCCCTGCTCGAACGGGATGCGTGCGTCGCCGCGCGCATGCACCACCAGCGTCGGCACCTTTACGCGTGGCAGCAACGCACGCACGTTGATCTCGCCGAACGATTCGAGGATGCGCGCCGCGATCTCCGGCTGCGTCGTGGTGCGCATCAGGTCGCTGAACCAGCGCACCTGCTCGGCGTTCGCGTCCGGAATGAACAACGAAGCGAACAGCTGGCGGAATGCCGGATTCTCCTGGCCCCAGCCCTGGCGGATCAGCTCGTTGAGCGCCTGACCGTGACGGCGCCCTTCCTCGCCGCGCTGTGCCCACCCCTCGGCGTAACAGCCATACAGCACGAGCTGCGTGATGCGCTCGGGATGCCGTACGGCGTATTCGATGCACGCAGCGCCACCCTGCGAGAGGCCGAGCAGCGGGAAGCGATCGAGATCCGAGGCCGCGACGATCGCCTCGAGGTCGGCGACCTGCGCCTCGTGCGAAAGATCCTGCGCGTTCCAGTCCGACAACCCGCAGCCGCGCGGATCGAAGCGGATCAGCTGGCGGCCGGCCGAGAGAAAGCGGAACCAGTGGCGCCACACCGGGCTCTGCCAGTCGAATTCCAGGTGCGACAGCCAGTTCGCCGACTTGACGAGCGGCGCACCGCTGCCCGAGGTGGCGACCGCCAGGCGCACGCCGTCGACGGACTTGATGAACCGGATCGTTTGCTGCATCGGGGACACGGCACTGCGGTGGCGGGGCTCAGGAGCCGCCGCCGCCAAGAATACAACGCCGACCGGGTCAGATGGCGCGCAGTGCTGTCGCGACCGGCAGTCTTGCAGCCCGCACTGCCGGGAACAGGCCGCCGATCAGGCCGATCGTGCAGGCCCAGATGATGCCGGTGGCGATGAGCGCCGGGCTGACGCTCAGCTCGAAGATCAGATGGCCGGCGGCGGCGCCGCCGCCGGAAGTGCTCACCTGATGGCCGTTGAAGAACAGCCAGGCGATGGCCGCACCGATGGCGCCACCAATGAAAGCGAGCAGCAGAGCCTCGGCCAGCACCGACATGACCATCGCGGTCGCGCCGAAGCCGATAGCGCGCAACGTCGCGATCTCGCGTAGGCGCGCACTCACTGCGGAATACATTGTGTTCAGGGCACTGAAGATCGCGCCGATAGCCATGATGCCGCCGACGACATAGGCGATGACGTAGATGACCTTGCCGATCGTCTCCGACTGGCGCCGGTAGTACTCGCGCTCGCGGCTCACGTCGACGGCCAGCGCCGGGTTGGCCGTGAGCGCGTCCTTGAACTTCTGGAACGCGGCCGGCGATTCCAGCAGGACGGTCACGCTCTGAAAGCCGCCGCGCTGATCCGCTGCGATCAATGTCTCCGCGTCCGCCATCAGGCCGGACTCGTGCGAGTCGCCGCCGCTCGTGAACACACCGACGATCGTCCAGGTCGCGCCGCGCGTGCGGACCTTGTCGCCGATATTCAGGTCCTTGAACTCGGCGTTCGCGGCCTTGCCGACAATCATCTCGGTGACGGCAGGCTGGAACATGCGCCCCTGGATGATCTTGACCTCCGGGCGCAGCTTCGCGAGCTGCGGCCCGGTGCCGCGCACCGCGACGTTCACCTCCGCGCCGTCTTCCTTGCGGAAGAGGTTCATCAACCGCAGCGCTTCCGCGGACGCGATCGGCTTGCCCTCGCTGTCGCGCTTGACGCCGGCGGCGTCCTGGACGAGCCGCGCAGCGTCGCGACTCATCGCGCTGCCGGTCTCAGAGGCAGAGCCATTGCGCAGCACGATCGCGCGATCGTCGCGGCCGGAATGCTCCATGGTTTCGAGCATGCCGGTGGACATCGCCAGCACCGAGACCAGCACGGCGACGACGCCGGCGATGCCGATCACGATGACGATGGAGGTGCCGACCCGATGCGGCAGGCTCTTGAAGTTCATCATCGTGACGGCGCCGATCTGCCTGAACAGATTCATGACCGGTCATCTCCCTGCGAGCGCATCGACGATGTTCAGCTGGCGCGCGCGCCAGGCCGGCGGCAGCCCGCTGACAATCGCAAGCACCAGCGCCACGCCAGTGCCCATGCCGATCACGACCATGGGCATCGTGAAGTTACCGAAGATCTGCCTCAGCGCGCCGGAGTTGAAGAACAGCGTCGCCAACGCCAAGCCGCCGGCGGCAGCGAACACGCATAGCGCTAGCGCCTCGATCAACACCAGCGTCAGAACCTTGCCGTCGGAAAAGCCGAGTGTCTTGAGCACCGCAAGCTCGGGCGTGCGTTCGCTGACCGACTGCATCATCGTGTTGGCCGTCAGGAACAGCAGGGTAAACAGCACGGCGCCGACGATCGCGTTGACGATGAAGTTGATGTCGCCGATCTGCTTGAGCTGCATCTGCGCCAGCGCCGACTCGGTTTGTGTGCGCGTCTCGTTGGTCGAGTTCGCGAACATTGCGTCGATTTCCTTCGAGATGCGCGTCGCCTGGTGCGGATCCTTGATGCCGACGATGTAGTAGTGGGCGACGTTGCCGCCGAAGGCGGCGTTCTCGGTGAAGTACTCCTGATTCAGATAGAACACGGGAAAGCCGCCGCCGTACTCGGTGCTGTCGAAGATGCCGACGATGTCGAACATCCAGGTGCTGCTGCCTTGCTTCGTGGTCCAGATCGACGTGCCGATGGGTATCCGGTCGCCGATCTTCCAGCCGTACTTCTTCGCCAGCTCGCTGCCGACGAGCGCGCCCGTGCGCGTCCGCTTCATCGCCTCGAGATACTCGGGCTTGATCTTCATCTCTCGGTAAACCTTGAACAGCGGCTCGGGATCGGTCGCGAACGCCGGGATCGCATTGCGCGCGTTCTGGTAATAGCCGCCGAAGTAGGTCCAGTGCGAAACGGCGCGCACGCCCGGCACGTTGCGGATGCGCTGGCCATAGGAGATCGGTAGGCCGTCGGTCATGTTGGTCTTGGCCGAAACGTACAGGCGATCGACGTTGAGGTTCGTGACGACGGTGTTGAAGCCCTGGTTCAGCCCTTGCAGCAGTCCGAACAGCAGGAACGCCACCACGATCGACGCCATCGTGAACAAGGTGCGGGCGCGCTTGCGCCACAGCCCCGCCCAAATCAGCCCGAAATACTTCATGCCGCGCGTCTCGCTGCTTCATCGACCAGCCGTCCCTTGTCGAGATGCAGCTCGCGCGAGGAGTACTCGGCCGCCTTCGGATCGTGCGTCACCATCACGATGGTCTTGCCCTGCGTGCGATTCAACGCCTGCAGCAGGTTCATGATTTCCTCGGCGCTGCGCCGGTCGAGGTCACCCGTTGGCTCGTCGCACACCAGGAGCGTCGGATCCGCCACCAGCGCGCGCGCGATCGCGACGCGCTGCTGCTGGCCGCCGGACAGCTCGTTCGGCTTGTGCTTGCCGCGATCGGCCAGGCCGACCAACTGCAGCGCAGTCTCGACCCGCTTGCGGCGCGCGCCGCGTGACAGATTCGTGAGCAGCAATGGCACTTCCACGTTCGCTTCCGCCGTCAGAACCGGCAGCAGATTGTAGAACTGGAACACGAAGCCGATGTGTTGCGATCGCCAGGTGGAAAGCGCAGCACGCGCCAGGCTGTCGATGCGCGCGCCGGCCACGTGCACTTCGCCGCTGGTCGGCTGATCGAGACCTGCGATCAGGTTCAGCATCGTGGTCTTGCCGGAGCCGGACGGGCCCATCAGCGCCAGGAATTCGCCGCGCGCGATATCCAGATCCACGCCGTGTAGGACTTCGACCTGCTGTTTGCCGCGCAGATAACTCTTGGCGACGTTGCGCAATGAGACGACTGGAGTCATGGCACCCTGCCTCGCATCGATTTTTGCGTCGGCGAGTGTACGTCGGGGTCGCAGGCACAGTGAGACCGAGTCGGCGAACGGCCGCATTGCGCCGGCCAACGGCCGGAACCGCCTTCAAGCGGGAGCGGCTTGTGCAGCGGGCAGCCGCGCTTCGCGGATCGGCAGGTTCACGGCTGCCGCGAGCAGCGCGAGCGTGATGTCGGCGTACCAGATCCATTCGTAGTTGCCGGTCTGCGCGAGCGCGACGCCGCCGAGCCACGCGCCGAGGAAACCGCCGACCTGGTGCGAGAGCAGCGTCAGGCCGAACAGCGTCGCGAGATAACGCGTGCCGAACAGCTTGCCGACGAGACCCGACGTCGGCGGCACCGTTGCGAGCCACGTGAAGCCGAGAGCACCTGCGAACAGATAGACATTCAGCGCAGTCTTCGGCATCACGACGTAGATGCCGACGATCGCCGCGCGGCTCGCGTAGATCAGCGCGAGCAGATACTTCATGCGATAGCGTTGTCCGAGCCAGCCGGCCGACAGACTGCCGGCGACATTGAACAAGCCGATCAACATGAGCGAGCTCGCCGCGACTTCCGGGCCGAGACCGCACAGTCGCAAATCGTTCGGCAGATGCGTGACCAGGAAAGCGATATGGAACCCGCAAGTGAAGAACCCTGCGTGCAGATACAAGTAGCTTGGGTCACGCAACGCGACGCGCAGCTGCTCGCCGAGCGTCAGGTGCGGCACCGGCGCCAGGCTCGCAGCGCCGATGGCGCCTGCGGTTTGCGAACGCCGCAGCGGCAGCACCAACGGGATCGTCAGCAGCGCAGCGAATGCCGTTGCGAACATCGCGCTGGCCCAGCCGGCTGCGCCGATGATGAGTTGCACGAGCGGCGCGAACACCGACTGTCCGATGGAGCCGCCTGCGTTGATGAGCCCGGCTGCGAACGAGCGTCGCTCGGGCGGGAGACGTTGCGCAGCGATGCCGATGAGGATCGAAAAACTACCCGCCGCGGCACCGGTCGCCGACAGCACGCCCATCGTGAGCAACAAGCCGGTGCTCGAGGTCGCGAACGGCGTCAGGATGCAGCCGAGCGCGAGCATGATCGCGCCGGCGATGATGACCTTCACTGCGCCGAACTTGTCGGCGATTGCACCGAAGACCGGCTGGGCCGCGCCGAATACGAACTGCCCGACAGCGAGCGCGAAGCTCATCGCGACGATCGAAACGCCGGTCGACTGCGTGATCGGAATCAGGAACAGACCGGAGGTCTGCCGCGCGCCCATGGTGATGAGCAGGATCGCGCTGGCCGCGAGCGTCAGGGTCCACAGTTGTCGCTGGGCTCTTGATCGGTTGATGTCGTCCATTCTGTAGTATCGCCACGGGTCGCCATGTGCTCACAGATACAGATTCGTCCGGTGCTCCAGGTACACCCGCGAGCGCCATAACGAAATGGAATCTGCTGATCAGCCCGCCTTCTGATCGACTCTCGCAGCGGCTTCGACGATCTTCTCCGCCTGCCGCTGAAGCTTGCGGCGCAAGCTGACCGGCTTGACGATGTCGGCCTCGTGACCGACCTCGAACAGGACGCGCAGCGCGATGTCCTCGCGATCGAATTCCAGCGTCACCGGCTTGCGGCCGCGGAAATTGTCGCCGAGCGGCTCGAGACGCGGCCGCAGCCAGGTGCCGAACGAATCCAGCAGGTGGCGGCGGCCGCGCGCGCTGATGTTCACCTCGACGGCGAAGTTGCGCGGCGGCGGATTGCTCTCGAAGCGCTCGCACCAGCGCTTCCAGAATTTCTGCAGATCGAAGTCCGCTTCGCGCGCGAAGGTTTCGCCCGTCGGCGTCGCCGCGAGCGTTTCGATGCGCGACACGCGGAATACGCGCATCTCGCGCTGCACGCGCCCGATCAGGTACCACGTGTCCACCTTCACGACCAGCGCATACGGTTCGACGCGATAGTCGCGATGCTCGCCGTTGCTGCGCTCGTAACGGATGTCGACGCAGGCGTCTTTCCACAGCGACGTGCGCAGCTGATCCAGATACGGCGAGGCATCGAGCGAGCGGAACCAGGGCTTGGTGTCGAACAACAAACGGCCGCGCGCGTGCTGTGCGCGCAGCTGGTGGATCGAAGGCACTGCCGCTGCGAGCTTGTCGAGCGCAGAGTGAGCCGGCTGCGCGAGCTCGCGCACACCCATCGATGCCGGACTCGCTATGAGCGCAAGCGCCTCCGCCTCGCCCGGCGAGAGGCCCGTCAGGTCGGACGTGTAGCCTTCGACGAGGCGAATGCCGCCGCCGCGCCCCGCTTCGGTGTACACCGGCACGCCCATGGAAGACAGCGCGTCGATATCGCGAAAGATGGTGCGGATCGACACGTCGAGGCGCTGCGCCAGCTCACCCGCCGTGAGCGGGTGACCGCGTTGCAGAGCCATGAGAATGGAAATGAGCCGTTGCGCGCGCACGCCTATCTCAGCATCCCGGCGCCCATGAAGGCCGCCACGTAGTCGGCCTGGCTGCGGCGGATGACCTCGTAGGCCTCGTCGCGGCCGTACACGTGCGTGATCTCGACCTTGTGCTCGGGCGAGCCGGGAACGTGCTTGTAGGTGAGGAAGTAGTGGCGCAGACGCTCGATCACCGAAGGCGGACATTGCGCGAGCTCGGTGATCTCCCCGTACAAGGCGTCGTCGCGCATCACCGCGATGATCTTGTCGTCCGCCTCGTTCGAGTCGATCATGCGCAGCCCGCCGATCGGGATCGCCTGCACCAGCAGGTCGCCGTGACCGATCGTCTTCTCCGTGAGCACGCACACGTCCATCGGGTCACCATCGCCGATGATGCCCGCGCGGCCGGTGCGCTCGCTGCAGTAAGCGCCGACACGCTCGGCGCACAGCGTTCGCGGCAGGAAGCCGTACAGCGACGGGCAGACGTTCGAAAAGCGCTGCGGCCGATCGATCTTGAGCAGGCCGGTCTGCTTGTCGATCTCGTACTTGACCGTGTCCGTCGGGACGATCTCGATGTACGCGGTTACGACTTGGGGAGCCTGGGCGCCGAGCTCGACGCCGTGCCAGGGATGCGCGCGGAATGCAGAGGGGAAAAGTGTTGGCATACTAATCAGGCTTCGGAATAGGCTCGCAATGATCGACCTCAAGTCTTACATCCGCAACGTTCCGGACTTTCCCCAGCCCGGCATCCTGTTTCGCGACATCTCGCCGCTCCTGCGCCACGCGTTCGGCCCGACGATCGAGGCGCTGAGCGCACTGCTCGACGAGCGCGAGTGGTCGCAGGTCGAGGCCGTTGCCGGCATCGAATCGCGCGGCTTCATCCTGGCCGCGGCGCTGGCGCTGCGGCATCGCAAAGGCTTCGTGCTCGTCCGCAAGAAGGGCAAGCTGCCACCGCCCGTCGTGGAGCTGGCCTACGGCCTCGAGTACGGAAAGGGCGTGCTGGAAATGCAGGCCGGCAATGGCCGACTGCTGCTGGTCGACGACGTGCTGGCCACCGGAGGAACGCTCAAGGCCGCCGCCGCCCTGGCGGAATTGGCCGGTTACGGCATGTTCCAGTCCATCGTGCTGCTGGACTTGAAGCTGCAGCCGCCCTTCCACTGGGACCGCCCGCCCGTCCGCGCCGCCCTCCAATATTGACTCCTCCCCCGTTCCAGTCTGCGGAACGGATGCTCTCACAAATCTTTGCCCGGCGCTGCGCGGTCGCGACGGAACCTCGCGCTGACAACACTGTAGATAAGGGGAATGAGCGGCTAAGCTCAGCCTGCTTTTCACGAGGACCATTTCCATGAGGAAGGGGCGATGAAGACGATGCGTTGGTTATCCGCGCTGCCGCTGCTGTGGCTGGCCGGTCAGGCCTGGGCGCTCAACCCCGGCGAAGTGGTCGACAACTTCCGGCTGCTCGACCAGGACGGCAAGTCGCACGAGCTCTACTACTCGTCCGACATGAAGGCCGTGGTGCTGATGGTCCACGGCAATGGCTGCCCGATCGTGCGCCAGGCGCTGCCGGCGCTTCGCGAGATTCGCGAGCAGTACAAGTCGCAGGGCGTCGAGTTCCTGCTGCTGAACTCGAACCTGCAGGACAAGCGCGATGCCGTCGCCGCCGAGGCGAAGGAATTCAACGTCGACTTCCCCATCCTGCTGGATGAAGCTCAGCTCATTGGCGAGGCCCTCGGCGTCGTGCGCACTTCCGAGGTGTTCGTGATCGACCCGAAGGGCTGGAAGCTGGTGTACCGCGGCCCGATGGACGACCGCCTCTCGTACGAGAAGCAGCGGCCGGCCTCGAAGCACTACCTCACCGACGCGCTCGACGCGACGATCGCCGGCCAGCCGGTGAAGGTCGCCAAGGCCGACGGCGTCGGCTGCCTGGTCAACTTCCCGGAGCGCGACCGCAAGACTTCGCACGCCAAGATTTCCTATTCCGAGCAGATCGCGCCGCTGCTGGTCGACAAGTGCACGGCCTGCCACCAGACCGGCGGTGTCGGTCCGTGGGCGATGACCAGCTACGACATGGTCAAGGGTTTCGCGCCGATGATTCGCGAGGTCGTGCGCACGCAGCGCATGCCGCCCTGGCATGCCGATCCTCACTACGGCGTGTGGCAGAACACCCGCGCGTTGACGGATGACCAGCGCAAGACGCTGGTGCACTGGATCGAAGCCGGAGCGCCGCGCGGCGCGGGCCCCGATCCGCTGTTGAAAGTGAAGCCGGATACGAGCGAATGGAAGCACGGCAAGCCCGACCTGATCGTCGAGGTGCCGGCGTACGACATTCCGGCGACCGGAGTGATCGAGTATCAGTATCCGAAGGTCAAGAATCCGCTGGGCCGTGACGTCTGGATCACCGCGGTCGAGATTCATCCCGGCGCGAAGCAGGCGATCCATCACATCATCGCGCAGGATCCGGTCGTGCTGAACGGCCAGCAGCGCGGCGGCAACGGCGGCGGCAATCTCGCGGGCTTCGCGCCCGGCATGTCGCCGGTCGTGTATCCGGCCGACACCGGGGTGCTGTTCCCGAAGGATGCGGACTTCGTGTTCCAGATGCACTACACGCCGAACGGCCAGGCCGTGACGGATCACAGCAAGGTCGCCTTCTATTTCCGCGAGGCCGACAATCCGCCGAAATATCCGCTGCACCTCACAGCGCTGGTGGACTTCCGCTTCCAGATCCCGCCGGGCGCCAAGGAGTACGGCACTACGGTGACGCGCGACGTCACGCGCGACATGCTGGTCTACAACTTCATGCCGCACTCGCACCTGCGCGGCAAGTCGGGAACGATGAGCGTCGTGTATGCGGACGGCAAGGAAGAGACTCTGCTGCACGTGCCGAAGTACGACTTCAATTGGCAGACCGTGTACGAGTACAAGGAGCCGAAGAAGATCCCGGCCGGCTCGAAGCTGGTGTGGAACTTCAACTGGGACAACTCGACGCAGAACCCCGGCAACCCGGATCCGACCAAAACGGTGAAGTGGGGCGACCAGACATTCGAGGAGATGGGCATCGGCTTCGTGCGCTTCCGCTACCTCGACGAGGAAGTGGGCAAGCCGGCGCCGGCCCAGGTCACGAAGACTGCCCAAAACCTCGACAAGAACGACTGACATGAATAACTGACAGGGAACCTGTCTTAGCGCCCGGACGTTTTTTCCCCGGAGGGACTCGATGTTCCGGGCGAGCGGAACGAGGCGAAAGCAATTTCGACTCGAACCGTAAAACCGGAAAACGGGACCTTCCATCAAAGCCCCGTCCTCACGGACGGGGCTTCTTTCGCTGCAGCGCGCCGTTTGCCCCACCCCATCCGAGTTTCGCTATAGTCGCGGCCCTATGCGAAAACTCGTGCTGGGCTTGTGGCTCGTCGGCTTGTCCGTTATCTGCCTTTCCGCATCCGCCGCGACGACGTACGTCTCCGATCAGTTCACGGTGCCGCTGCGTCGCGGACCCTCCAGCAGTTACAAGATCCTGAACGCAGGATTGCCGAGCGGCATGGCGCTCGAGGTGCTCAGCGTCGACAGTGCGGCCGGATACACGCAGGTACGCACATCGAACGGCACCGAAGGCTGGATCGAAACTCAGTATCTCTCCGCGCAGCCCATCGCTCGCGATCAGCTCGCAGCTGCCAATCGCCGGGTCGAGGCGCTCGAAACACAGCTGAAGGGCCTGCGTCAAAGCGACAGTCGCGCGAACGAGCTCGGCAAACAGACGGAGAAGCTGCAGGCCGATCTGGCCGAGGTCCGGCGCGTCTCCGCGACTTCGATCGCGAACTACGAAGAGAACAAGCAGCTCAAGGCGAGCAACGAGACGCTGCAGAAACAGGTCACGCAGCTGAGCGAGCGCGTGCGCCAGCTGGAGCGCAACGAGACACTGCGCTGGCTGCTGGCCGGCGGCGCCCTGGTCTTGCTGGGATTGCTGATTGGCGCCTTGATCAAGTCCCGACCCAAGCGCAGCAGTTGGGCGTGAGCTAGAATCCGCGCTCCCCAGAACGTCCAAGAATCAGGGAGCCGAGATGAACAATTGGATCCGCCCACTCGCGGTCGGCGTGCTTGCCGCAGTCGCTGGCATTGCAGCCGCTCAGCAGCAGGACTTCAGCAAAGTCGAAATCAAGGTCACGAAGGTCGCCGGCAACGTCTACCTGCTGGAGGGCGCCGGCGGCAACATCGCGGCGTCGGTCGGTGACGACGGCATCGTGATCGTCGACGATCAGTTCGCGCCGCTTGCCGACAAGATTCGCGCCGCGCTCAAAGGCATCACGACCAAGCCGCTGCGCTTCATCATCAACACGCACTATCACTTCGATCACACCGGCGGCAATCTGCCGTTCCACGACGCGACGATCATCGCGCACGACAACGTGCGCAAGCGTCTCGCACAGGCGAACGTGGTCGGCAACGGCGGCAGTGCCATGAAAATGGACCAGCCCGCGAACCCGCCGGAAGCGCTGCCCGTGATCACGTTCGCGCACGACGTGACGCTGCACGTCAACGGCGAGGACATTCGCGCGCTGCATGCGCCGAGCGGCCACACGGACGGCGACAGCATCGTGTTCTTCCCGAAATCGAACGTCGTGCACTTCGGCGACGACTTCGTGCGCTACGGCTTTCCGTTCATCGACATCAACGGCGGCGGCAGCTCCAAAGGCATGATCGCCGCGCTCGAAAATGCGATGACGCAGCTGCCGAAGGACGTCAAAGTGATTCCTGGCCACGGCGCGCTCGCGACGCTCGACGACGTGCGCAGCTTCGTGACGATGCTGAAGGAAACGCGCGGCGTCGTGGAGAAAGGCGTGAAGGCGGGCAAGACGCTGCAACAGCTGCAGCAGGAGAAAGTGCTCGCGCAGTGGGAGAAGTATTCGGGTCAGTTCGTCTCGACCGATCTGTTCATCGAAACGCTGTACAACGAGCTGACCGGGAAGAAGGTCGCGGCGTTAGTGAAGCACAACTAGACGAGCTTCAAATCGCGCGTCAGAGCGTCGATCGCTTCGATCGACGCCGGTCCCAGGCCCAGGCACGTGATCGTGCCTGCGGCTACGACCGTGTGTCCCGCATCCCTGATCAGAGCGTTCGGTAATCCCGCGTCCTCCGCCGCTGCTTCGAGCTCCAGCAGCTGCTGCTCCGATTCGCAGCGGAGCACGACCTTGGGCATTCCCTCCTCGACCCAGCGTCGGCGCGCGTCTGCCGTCGCCTCGAGCAAAGCGGCGACGGACGCGTGCGCGACCTGCGCGGCGAGCTTGCCGCGCGGGAGCTTCAACACCTCGTTGACGACGATGACCTGCTTCAGAACAGCTCGCCTGCGGGTCCCTTGAGCATCTGCGCGCGCACCAGCGGAATCGGCGGCCCGCCGTACGACAGGAACTCATCGTTGAACTGCTTCCACGCCTGCTCGCCGCCGCGCGTCGCTGCCCAGTCGGAGCGCAGCTTGCGGATCATCAGCTTGCCCATGGTGTAGTTCAGATACGCGGGGTCGTACGTGCCGCGCGCCGCCTGTTGGCGCGCATTGCCGGCATCCTGGTGTCCCTTCTCCTTGAACATCTGCTCGCACTGCTCGACCGTCATGCCGCGCGTGTGCAGACCGATCGCGCACATGTAGCGCACGTTACGCAGCAGCGCGTTCAACAGCTGGCCGATGTGCACTTCGGGCGCGCCATTCGCAATGCCCTTTTCGACCATCAGCTCCTCGCCGTAATGCGCCCAGCCCTCGGCGAACGCATAGCCGACGAACAGCTGGCCGAAACGCCACGACGCGCGATTGGAATGCAGGAACTGCAGGAAGTGGCCGGGCCACACTTCGTGCACGGACGTGAACATCAAGTCGGCCTTGCCGGGCACGTACGCTTCCTGCTCGGCCTTCGGCCACGACGGATCGGGCGGAGCGATGTAATACACCGACGGCAGGTTCTTCTCGTAGGGACCCGGGATGTTGATGTATGCGAAGTTCTGCCGCCGATACGCGGGCGCTTCCATCACCAGCGCTTCTTCCGGGCCGGGAATCGTCACGACTTCGTGATCGACGATGTATTGCCGCAGCTGCGCGAGTTGCGCACGCGCGCCCTCGACTGCGCCGCCGGTCGGCTTGTCGGCGTTCATTTTATCGATGCACTTCTCGATCGTCGCATCGCCGGCGTAACGCTTGCACTCGTCGGCGAGCGCCGCGAGGTTGCGTTCCAGATCCGCGTTGCCGATCTCCTCGAGCTTGTCGATCGAGGTCGTGACGTTCTCGGTCATGCGCACCATCGCCGCGAAGCGCTCCGGGCCGAGCACGTACGCATCGCTCTTGCCCGGCTTCTGCGCCGTCAGCCATTTGGCGTAGTCCTGCATCGCCTTCGCGGCGGGCTCGACGACTTCCGCAAGCTGCTTCTTCAGCTCGGCGTCCTGCACTTCCGCGAACGCCTGCGGCACGTCCTTGCGATAGAAATCGACGAAGCCGCCGAAGCTCTTGCTGCTGAAATCGATGAACGTCTTCGGCAGCGGCATCTGCACGTTCTTCCTGATCTGCGCGACCGCGCCGGGAATCTGCTGCGCGTACTTGATGAACGCGCGCAGGCGCTGATCGGCCGGCGCGTACGGCACCGTCACGTAGGTGCTCGGATCGAGTCCGGTATTGAAATACCAGGCGGGATTGGTGAACGGCTGGCGCACGTCGCGAATCCAGAACAGGTCGCCGTCGATGCGGCTGATCACGTAGTCGCGTTGAAAGCGCTCCTCGGGCGACAAGCTCGCATCCTGGAAACCGACCGCGCGTTGCCTGGCCTGCTCAAGGCGCGCGATTTCCTTCTGGATGCCTTCCGGCGTCCAGTCAGGCAGCTGACCGTCGAACTCGTGCTTGCCGCTCTGGACCGCGAACGGCGGCTGCGCCGCGAAGTAGGCATCGATGAACTCGTCGACGAACTTGGTCCACTCGACGTTCACGGCGGGCGCGGGCGCCTCGCTCTTGTGCTCCGGCGACGGCGACTTGCTGCAGCCCGCAAGCATTGCGAAGGTCGCTGCAGCGATTGCTAGAAGGGGGAAGAGACCAGGGCGGGACTGCGCCATATGCGGACCTCGTCGATGCGGATGGGCACGACAAAGCCGCGATGATACTCGCCCTCCCCCAGTGCGGGGGAGGGCGATGCCCGGACCGTGTTAGAAGTTCAGGCGCAGCGACACGCCGTAGGTGCGCGGCTGGTTCGTGAGATAGCCGACGCGGGCACGGAAGCCGCGCTCGCGATCGAGCGACAGCAATGCGCGCTCATCCCAGACGTTGTTGACGAACAGTGCCGCTTCCCACGCATCCTTCTTCACGCCGAAGCGCATGTTGCCGATGTCGTACGCCGGCAGCTCCGGCTCGAACGTGAAGCTGGTGATCGTCGGATTGCCGAAGTTGAAGAAGCTCGGCGCACCCGGACACCCGACGCAACCGACGCCCGGCTCCTGATCGGCGAGCTGCGTGAACGACGAACCGACGTGCTGATACGTGAAGTTCGCGAACGCATCCAGCGCCGCCGTGAACTGCCAGTTGTAGGTCACGCTCGCCGAGCCCTGGAACTCAGGCGACGTCGGCAGGCGGTTGCCGTCGCGGATGCCCGCGATCGGCTGGCCGGCGGAGTTCGTCTGCGTCTCGGTGATCTCGGCGTTGACCCAGGTGGCCGACAAGCCAAGGTCCCAATCCGGCGTGGGCCGCGCGATCAACTCGATTTCCGCGCCGATCGACTGAGCCTGCGCGTTGAGCACGATACGCGACGAGCACGAGCCTGCGTCCGCGATCACCTGCAGGTTGTCGATGTCCGAGAAGAACACCGCAGCGTTGAACGTGACGCGGCCGTCGGCCAGCTGCGTCTTCGCGCCCAGCTCGTAGTTCAGCACCTTCTCGTCCTCGAAGTCCGGGTGACCGTCGAAGGTGGCCAGGTCGCCGGTGGCCGGATCGCACAGACGCCGGTTCAGCGGGTCGTTGATGCCGCCGAGACGGAAACCGCGCGCGACCTGTGCAGTCAGCAGGACGTCGTCGTTCGGTTCGTAGGCCAGGATCAGGCGCGGCGAGAAGCCGTCCGAGCTGGTCGAGGCCTTCTCGTTCGTGTGCAGATCGTCGGCGAACACGCCCGCAAACGTCAGCGTGCGATCTTCGTCGAAGTCGTAGTAACGCAGGCCGCCGGTCAGGCTCCACTGATCGGTGAAGCGATAGGTGCCCTCGCCGAACAGCGCGAGCTGCTTGAACGTGAATGGCACGTCCGAGAAGTACGGCGTGTTCGGCGGTGCGTTGAACGCCGTGCTCGGCGGCAGGCCGCGCACTGCGAGGAAGGCGTCGTAGCCGGGCGTCGGCAGGTTCTGGCCGTACTCGCGATCGATGTGCTGATAGTACGCGCCGACCAGCCACTGGAATGCATCGCCGCCGTCGGAGGCGAGACGCACTTCCTGGCTGAAGAGCTTCAGGTTGGTGGTGTCGATCAGCGGTGAGTTCAGTCGCACCTCTGCAGGCGTCGCCGGGATATTGTTCGGCGGCGTGGGGAAACCCTGGCCGAGCGAGATCGAAACGCTGCCGGTCAGCTGCGACGCGTCGCGCACCACCACCACGTCGCGATCGGTGTACGAAGTCACCGAGGTCAGCGTTACGCCGCCGAAGCCCCAGTTGACCACGAGGTCGGCGAGCGTCATCTCGTCGTCGATGCCCTCGGGGATCTGCGTCACCTGGCCGCGCTCGCCGGGATTCACCGGCGGCTGCGTGGTGGTGAAGGGATTGCCGAGGATGTTGTAGTGATCGATGCGCGGATAGCCGTCCGTCTCCAGCTTCTGGTAGACGACGCGCGGCGTGATCGACAGGTTGTCGCTCGGCTGCCAGAGCAGCGCGACGCGCGCGCCGTACTTCGAGCCGCCGTTGACGTCCTCGCGCGTGGCGCGATTGGGATAAACGGAGTCGATGAACCCGGCGAGCTCGTTGTAGTAGCCCACGACGCGCAGCGCCGTCGTCTCGCCCGCCGGCAGGTTGACCGCGGCGCGCACGTTGTAGCCCATTTCGGAATCGTCACCGCTGGTGACACCGGCCTCGGCAGTGCCTTCGAATTTGCCGAGCTGCGGCTGGCGCGTGATGTAGCGGAGCGTGCCCGCCGAAGATCCTGCGCCGAACAGCGTGCCTTGCGGGCCGCGCAGCACCTCGAAGCGCTCGAGGTCGAACAGGTCGAGGTCCGGCGTGAACAGCGACTGCGAGATCGCCGACTCGTCCAGGTACACGCCGATGGATTCCTTCACTCCGCCTACCAGGTCGCGCACGACCTGGCCGGAACTGATGCCGCGGATCGCGACCTGGCTCTGCCCGGGGCCGAGGTCGCTGATCGAGAGGCTGGCGATGTTGCGCGCCAGCTCGGCGATGTTGTTCGAGCCCGAGTCGCGGATCTGTTGCTCGCTGGTAGCTGCCACCGAGAACGGCACGTCCTGCAGCGCCGAGGCGCGCTTCTGTGCAGTCACGATGATCTGCTCGATGATGGTTTCGTCGCTGGCTGCGAAGCCCAGCGCCGGCGCGGCCAGCCCGAAGGCGAGCACGCTGTGGGCCAAAGTCTTCTTGCTGTACATGTTCCTAGTTCCCCGCATGTAACACTGAAGCGAAAATGCTAGTCGCAAAAGCGAAAGGGGGCGCCAGCACGCGCCCCCTTCCGTCATCCAGTCGTCGTCGATCTCTCCATCAGAACTTGATCGCAGCGCGGGCGTGGATGTAGCGGCCCGGGATCGGATAGATCGTTCCGTCGTAGTTGTTCAGATCGCACGCGCGGCACGGCGGCGGATCCTCGTCGAGGATGTTGTTGATGCCGAGCGCGAACTGCACCGCCTGATCCCACAGCGTCGGCGACCAGGCCACCTGCAGGTCCGCAAACACCTTCGCGTCCAGCTCGTCGATGCCATTCGCCGGGTCGCTGCACAGGTTCTGGCTCGCCGCCGCTGCCGGACAGTTGGCGTCGAGGGCGCTCAAGTAGCGCAGTGTCAGCGACGTGACGAAGTCACCCTTCTGCCAATCGGTCGCCAGCGTCGACTTGTAGCGAACGTAGCCGCGGATCGGCGAACCGAGCTCGATGCCCGCCCGCTCGCTCTCGACCACCGAGCCTGGAGTCGCACCTGCGGTGAACTCCTTGTAGCCGGCCAGATACGTGTTGGCCCAGGTAAAGCGCAGCGAGCCAAAGCCGAACTCGGGCGTCGACAGCGTGAAGGTCCAGTCGAAGCCTTCGGTCTCGACGCCGCCGATGTTCGTCAGCTGATTGGCGAACGCGATGACCGCGCCGCCCGGACCGCGAACGATGCCATCGCAGAACGCTGGCGCCAGTGTCTGGACGCAGCTCACCAACTGAGCCTGGGCCGACGGCGCCTGGATCGCGTCGTCGAGCTTGATGTTGTAGTAGTTCACGTCGAACGTGAGATCCTCGATCCAGGAGGCGTTCTTGGCCCAGGACGGGCTGTAACCGAGGCCGATCGTGTACGTGTCGGAGGTCTCCGGCACCAGGGTCGGATTGCCGCCCGTCTGCACGCTGATCTGCTGATTGAGCTGCCTGAAGGTGCCCGGCACGCCGAGCGCCTGGCAGTTCGCGATCAGTGCCGCGTTACCGCTGGCCTGGTAGTTGTTGCATGGATCGTCGATCGCACTGTCGAAGCGTGAGCCGGTATTGAACAGCTCGCCGATGTTCGGCGCGCGGAAGCCTTCGGCCCAGTTCGCACGGAATGCCAGATCGTTGAACACGCGCCAGTACAGGCCGAGCTTGTAGACCTCGTCGCGACCGAAGGTGTCGTAGTCCGACGAGCGCACTGCCCCGGACAGCTCCAGACGCTGAATCGCGGGCAGGTTCGCCAGCAGCGGCGCGCGCAGCTCGAGATACGCTTCCTTGACCTTCACCTCACCGGCAGTCGGCGAAGCCGGCACGTCCGCCGTCTCACCCGATTGCGCGATCGAGTCCGGGTTGAACTCGCCGGTTTCCTTGCGGTACTCCAGTCCGAACGCGTAAGCGAACGCGCCGGCGGGCAGATCGAATACGTCGCCGCTCAAGTTGAACGCGACGTCGTTCAGCTCCTGGTTGCTGGTGTCGTTCTGCGTGTACGTCACGAACGCCAGCATCTCCGGCGTGATCGTGCCCTGGCCGCCGAACATGTTGAACGGCGTGCAGCCCGGAGTCGCCGCGCAGACGTCCGTGGGACCGAGCGCCAGCGCGAGCTTGCGTGCGTTGAAGATGTTGTGGCCCGTCTGCGAAGCGTTGTTGCGCCCCCAGTTCAGGCTCACGTCCCAGTAGTGCGTGCGGCTGCCGAGCTCCAGATTGCCGTTGAGCGCACCCGACAGCATCCAGCTATCGACATTCTGATCGAAGATACGCGGGCCGGCTTCGAGCGGGCGGCGTGTCGCAGTGATCAGGTTCGTGTTGTTCAGCGCGATGCCGAACGGGTTGAACGGATGGTTCGCCGGGATGGACACGTTGTCCAGGTAGAAGCCGGCGCCCGCGTCGAAGCCCATGAACAGCGGATTCGGCGCGGCCTGGTTGTGCGACTGACGATTCGTGAACGATGCCGTGAACGTCAGCTCAGTGTTCTCAGCGACGTCGTAGGCAGCCTTGCCGAACACGTTCACACGCCGGTTCGGCGTCTGCAGATAGTTGAACGGCCGGAAATTGAAGCGGTCGGCGGCGGCGAACCCGTGCCAGTTGCCGCTCGCCGGATTGTTCGGGTTGTAGCCCGTCGCAGGCGCGCCGGTGTTCAGCGTGATGTCGATGACGTCGGGGTCAGTGCCCGCGTCCGGACCGTCGCCGCGCGGATCGAGGAAGATCACGCGGCCCTGCGGCGTGCCGGAGCTGCCGTTGAAGTTGCATGGCGTCGCGCCGAACACCACGCACTCCGACAGCTCACGGTCGCCCGAGAACACCGGGTCCTGGCGCGAGTAGCCGAGGCTGAGGAACGTGTGGCTCTTGTCGCCGCGCGAGCCCCACGACAGGTTGTAGTCCTGCGTGTAGCCGTCGCCCTCATCGTAGGCGGCCTGGTTCGTCTCGAATTCGAAGCCGTCGACGTTCGACTTGGTGATCACGTTGACCACGCCGGCGATGGCGTCGGAGCCGTAGATCGGCGAAGCGCCGTCCTGCAGCACTTCGATGCGCTCGATCGCTGCGGTTGGAATGGTGTTGAGATCGACCGCACCGGACACGCCGCTCGCGGACGAGCCGCGCACCCAGCGCCGGCCGTCCACCAGCACCAGCACGCGCTTCGACGAGAGGTAGCGCAGATCGATTTCGCTCGCCCCGGCGCCGATGCCGCCGCCGTCCGGCGGAAAGCCGAGGTTGCCGCTCGCGTTGTTCGCGCGGTTGATGGCGGAGCCGGAGATCGGCAAGCGCTGCAGGTAGTCCGCGATGGAGACTTCGCCGCTGCGATCGATGTCCGCAGCCGTCGTGGTTTGCACGGGCGCAGTTGCCTCGACCGGGCTCTGGCGAATGCGCGAGCCGGTGACAATCACCTCTTCCGGCTGCTGCTCAGCACCGAAGGCAGGCTGTATACATGTGGCTGGGATCAAACACGCCGACGCAAACAAGGCGTAGCGATTCTTACCGGCCAGGGTACGAAACGTTCTTATGTCCATGACGACCTCCCGAGAGAGGGCGCAGACGCTAGCACTCGATATTGTAAATACGCAAGCGGGATACGCCGTCTGCTCAAGCTCATTCGCACTTTTGATGCATGGACGCAACGGGAAATCCACTGCCTTGCGCAACGCCGCCCGACGCATTCGAGGGCGTATTCGGCGGCTGGAACCTTGGGCGCGGCCCGCGCGTCATGTCCACGGAAGTCGCAAAGTTATCGTCGCAAGACGAAAACCAAGCGCTTCCAGCGCTGTAGGCCGCTATCTCTTCACCGAGTCCGGCGTATGGCACGAAGCCCCGCCTTCTGCGACGGGGCTTCACTTTTTTTTGGGCCTACAAAATCGACTGCAGCAGATTTCCGTACGCGCCCGGCTCGGTCACCGCGACGAACAGCAGCCCCGTGATGGCGCCGCCCAGGTGCGCATCGTGATTGATGCGGCCGTGCGGATGCCGCGACGCGTAGTACGTGTAGACGAGGTAGAGCACCGCGAACAGCGGCGCGGGAATCGGGATCGGAATCGGCAGGATGATCAGCGACTGCTCGGGGAAATAAACGATTGCGGCGAACAGCACCGCCGAGATCGCGCCCGATGCGCCCAGGCACGCGTAGTCCGGATTACGGCGTTGCTTGTAGTAGGTCCCGGCATGACTGATCAGCAGGCCCGCCAGATACAGGATCACGAACGACGTCGTGCCCATGTAGCGCTCGAGCGGAAACGCGAAGAAGTAGAACGTCATCATGTTGAAGATCAGGTGCATGAGGTCCGCATGCACGAAGCCGCTCATGATGACGGTGTCGTATTCCTTGCGACGCAGGAACCAGTACGGCCGGAACAGGCTGCGCTCGATCAGCTTCGGCGCGCCGAACAGTCCGATGAGACTGATGGCGATCGTGGCGACGAACAGGACCAGCGCGGCCGATACTTGCGAACCCACGATGCGAATGCCCCCGAAACCCGACCCGACAGCAGGCCGGGGGCATTGTGCCGGATTTCAACTGCTGCAGGCTTGCTGCCCGCACTCGATCGCATGGACGCGGCCCTGCAGATCGGCTGCATAGACCACGCCATCGCTCATCGCGGGCGCGGCCCCGAAGCCCCACTCGGCCTTCTTCTCCACCGTCTCTTTGCTCGGCGGATCGAGATACATCCAGCGGATCGCACCGCTTGCGCGATCGATCGCGACGACGGAGCCCGCGCGCGCGCCGGGGTAAGCGCCCGCTCCGACAGTCGCTGCGACGACCAACTGCTTACTGACTGCTGTCCGCGGCCAGGCCCAGCCGGGCACCGCGGCTTTCCAGCGCAATTTGCCGTCTCGTGCATCGATTGCGAATACGCCGACGCCGTCCGAAGAGCCTGTGTAGACGACGCCGTCGCGCACGACTGGCGGCGACTCGATCCACGAGAACCAGTAGTAGTGCTTCCACAGCTCTTTGCCGCTCGCTGCATCCAATGCGATCAAATCGTAGGTGCGGCTGCCGACGAACACGCGGTCCGCATCGACGACGAGATCGCCGGCGACGGGTAGACGCGCGTCGTAACTCCAGCGCTGCTTGCCATCGCTCGCGCCGACCGCCTGCACGATGCCTTTGTAGTCGGCGAACAGCACCAGATCGCGATACAGCGCGGGTGTGGCGGTCATGAGGTCCTGGGTCTGCACACGCCACTGCTCCTTGCCGGTCGCAAGATCCAACGCGTAGAGGGTCTTGTCGCGGCTCGCGACGTAGACGCGCTTGCTGTCGGCGACGACGCTCGAGCCATAGCGGTCCCAGCGAGTGTTTTCCGTGTACGCCGGAATTCGCTCCGGGCTGCCGGTATCGATTTTCGCGCGCCAGCGCTCCGCGCCGCTGCGCTTGTCGAGCTTGTAGAGAAAGCCGCTGTCGGATGCGAGGTAGACGGAATCGCCGATCACGGTCGGGCGTGCCTTGATCGACTTGCCCGTGGCGAACGTCCAGCGTTGCGCGCCTTTGGTATCGAGCGCGTACAGCGTGCCGGCATCGTTGGCGACGAACACCAGCCCACTCGCTGCATCGTGCTCGAGACCGGCCCACACAGCGGCGCCGGTGTCGAACGTCCAGCGCACCTGCGGGCGCGGGAATTCCCAGGTCCGCGGCGCAGGCTTGGCCAACGGCTCGATGCGATGGAATTCCACCGGGATCTTGTAGACCGGCACCGCCTCCTCGGCCAGGTAGCCGCTCAGCGTGCCGGCCTTGGGATCGAAGCGCAGCGGAAACGGATACGGCTTCATGTCGAGCGTCATGCCGTCGATCGTGACCGTACCGATCGGCACTTCGTAGCCGCCGATCGCCAGCAGCGATATGCGAACCGCTTGCTTGCTGTTGTCTTCGAGGAAATGCAGCACGACGCGCGAGCTCTCGCCGCCGTACTCGGGCTCGGCCGACCACCAGCCGACGACGTCAGCGAACTGGAAAGTTTCGGCGCGCGCGACACTCGCAGTTGTCGCGACAACGAAGGCGAGCCCAACCAGAATCGAGCGGGGCAGCGTGCGACGCATGGTCTTCTCCGGCGAAATTCGTTGGCCGAAAGTCAAGCCCAGCAGCGACGACAGGTCAAAGATTCGCGACGAACGAACCTCGTTTCGCGCCGAGATGACTTCCCCTGCATCTGCGCGCACACTGCCGTCCGTAGCGGTGCGTCAACAGAAGTACAGCTCGCAATGAGTACCACCCTTCACCCCACCGACCGCGATGAGCGCATCGGGATGCTGGACGCCACTCGCGGCATCGCGGTGCTAGGCATCCTGATCATGAACGTGACGGGATTCGGCCTGCCACGCTCGTACGACGATCCGACCAACTGGGGCGGCTATGAGGGGATCAACCTGACGACCTGGCGCATCGTCTCGCTGTTCTTCGAAGGCACGATGCGCGGCCTGTTTACACTGCTGTTCGGCGCCGGCGCGCTGCTGTTCCTGCAACGTCACGCCGCGCGCCATTCCGGCCTGCTGCCGGCCGATCTGTATTTCCGCCGGACGCTGTGGCTGATCGTCTTCGGCCTGGTGAATGCTTATCTGCTGCTGTGGCCTGGCGACATCCTGTACTACTACGGCGTCGTCGGCCTGCTGCTGTTCGTGTTCCGCAACGTCGCGCCGCGCAAGCTCATCGTCGCAGCGACGGTCATCATGATCCTGCAGACCGCCGTGACGGTCACGGAGTGGTATGGCTATCACGAGGTCAGTGCCGCAGCAGCAGCGGCGCAGGAAGCGCGTAGCTCCGGCAAGGTCCTGACAGAGGACCAGAGCCAGGCGCTCGACACCCTCGCGAGGACCAACGAGGAGTTCAAACCCTCGCGCGACGAGCTGGAGAGGGAAGTGAGCCGCGTGCGCAAGAGCTACCTGAGCGCGCTCGGCGTGGTCGCCCCGGAGAGCTGGCACTACGAAACGACGTTCTTCATGCAGCATGGCCTGCTCGAGTGCCTGGGCATGATGCTGCTCGGCATGGCGCTGCTGAAGTACGGCGTGCTGACCGGCGCAGCATCGCGGCGCGTGTACGTGACCATGCTGCTCGTCGGTTACGCGATCGGCCTCGCGGTGAACCTGTTCGAGACTTCCAACCTGGCCCGCGACGAGTTCAGCGTCGCGGCGCTCATCCAGTCGTATCTCACGTACGACCTCGGCCGGATTCCGATGACGCTCGGTCACGTGGGACTCATCGGCCTGCTGTACCAGATGTGGCCGCAGTCGGCGGCGATGCGCAACTTCGGCGCGGTCGGCCAGATGGCACTGACGAATTACCTGACGCAGAGCGTGATCTGCATGCTTCTGTTCACCGGCGCGGGTCTGGCGCTGTACGGACATCTGCAGCGCTACGAGCTCTACTACGTCGTGGTCGCAATCTGGATAGTGCAGCTGATCTGGAGCCCGCTGTGGTTGCGGCGGTTCCGCTTCGGCCCGGCCGAATGGGTGTGGCGCTCGCTGACGTATTGGCAGCGGCAACCGATGCGCAGCGAAGCGGCCAGCGTCAGCCCGTCTGCGCCGCAAATATCTTCCTGACCGTCTCCATCGTGTCGGCCTCTGCCACGCGCTTGTCGTCGCGATAGCGCTTGACGCGCGCGAGACGCAGCGCGAGGCCGCCGGGATAGCGCGGGCTCGCTTGCAGATCGCTGAAAGCGATTTCGACGACCAGCTCGGGCCGCACGTAGACCGTCCAGCCGTCGTTGCGAATCTCGCGCGCCTGCAGCTCCTTCGTCTGCCATTCGAGCAGCGCGTCGGTCAGTCCCTTGAACGTCTTGCCCAGCATCACGTATTCGCCGGTCGCCGGGTCGAGCGCGCCGAGGTGCAGGTTCGAGAGCTTGCCGGTGCGCCGCCCGTGGCCCCATTCCGCTGCGAGCACGACGAGATCCAACGTGTGCACGCGCTTGATCTTGAGCCAGCTCGCGCCGCGATTGCCGGCTTCGTAGGGCGCATCGAGCGACTTCGCCATCAATCCTTCGTGGCCCGCCGCAAGTGCGGCCTCGTAGAACTCCTGCGCCGCGTCCGCCGAGCTGGTGATGAGCCGCGGGATGATCAATGCGGACGGCACCGCGCGCTCCAGCGCAGCGAAGCGCTCGCGCGCTGGCCGACCAGTCAGGCTCTCGCCCTCGAAATGCAGGCAGTCGAAGAAGAACGCCTGCATCGGCAGGGTGCTGCGTAGCTTTTCCACATCGAGCTTGCGGCCGAAGCGGCGCATCGTGACTTGAAACGGCTGCGGCCTGCCGGCCGGCGTGAAGGCGATCGCTTCGCCGTCGAGGATCATTTCGCGCGCCGGCAGACCCTGCGCAGTTTCGACGATCTCCGGCACCGCCGCGGTCACTTCGTTGGAGCTGCGCGTGTAGATGCGCACGGAGTCGCCGACCTTGTGCAGCTGGATGCGCGCACCGTCCATCTTCCACTCGAAGGCAACTTCGCCGCCCAGCTGCTCAAGGGCTTCGCCGACGTCCGTCGCGGTCTGCGCCAGCATCGGGGCGATCGGCGACAACGGCTCGAGCTGAAATTGCGCCAGCGCTTCGACGCCCTCAGTGAGCGCCGCGCGCGCGACCGCGCCGAGATTCTTCGCATACATCGCCGCGCGTCGGATTTGGTCGACCGGTACGACAGCGGCTGCCGCGACAGCATCGACCATCACGCCTTCGAGCGCCCCTTGCCGCAGCTCACCGACCAGCAGTCGGATCAGGAATTCCTGCTCGTCGCCCGTGGCGCGCGCGAACAAGCCCTGCAGTGCCTCCGCACGCCTGGTCGCAGACCCCGCGCCGCGCAGCGCGGCTACATCCGCCAGACTGCGGTCGACATCTGTGATCGTCAGCGTCGCCGTCGATGCAACTCCGCCTCGTTCGCTGGCCTTGCGCAACGTCGCGTAACCGATACCGAAACGCCCCTGGGGGATTTCGCCCGACAGATAGTGCACGGCGGTGTCGATCTCGCTAGGCTCGACCGCGCGCAGGCAGGCAGCCAGCTCCCGGACCTTCGCCAGCCGCGCAGCGGTTGCACCGACGCGCTGGGAGACGGCAACCAGATCGGCAAACAGATTCATGTGGGGATTGTAGGCCCGAGCGGATGGGGAAAAGTTTCAACCGATTTACGCCGCTGGTATGGCTGTCGATCGCGGCTGTAGCTATCTGGGTCGTGGCCCAGCGCATTGGCGAGATCGACTTCGATGAGGTCATGCGCGACCTCGCCGCGGTGCCGATGCCGATCGTGATCGCCGCGCTGTTGTGTTCCGCCGGCGTGTACACAACCGTCGGCCTGTACGAGGGCATTGCCGTCCGGCTCGCGAGCGGCCGTAACCTGCGTCGCCAGGCGTTCCGCACGGCCGTGATCGCCAATCCCGTCGGCCGCGCCATCGGCGTCGCGATGGTCAGCGGCGGCGCGCTGCGCTATCGCATGTACGCGCCCGAAGGGCTGTCGATCCGCGAGGTCGGCGCGATCATCCTGCTGGTCGCAATGCCGTACGTCTTCGGCGTCGGCTGGCTCATCGACATTTCGCTGCTGCTGCATCTGCAGGATGCTGCCCGGGCGTTCCAATTGCCGGTCGCCGTGGTCGCAATATTCGGCGTGCTCGGCCTCGCCAAGGATGTCGGCTGGCTCGCGTTCGTCGCTTCGCGCACCGAGCCGATCACGATTCGCGGGCAATCGATCCGCCTGCCCTCGCTGCGCGATGCGCTGGTGCAGATCGCTTTCGGGCTGGTGCAGATCTCGCTGATGACGACGATCCTGTATTTGTTCATGCCGCCGGAGCTGAACATGACGTGGCCTGCGTTCGTCGCGATCTACTGCCTCTCATTCGTGGCAGGTCAGGTTAGCAACGTACCGGCCGGGCTGGGCGTGCTGGAGGCGGCGTTGTTTCTGCTGTTGCCGCAGGTACCGCCAGGGAAGTTGGTGGGTGCGGTGTTGGCGTATCGCGCGGTGTACGAGTTGCTGCCGCTGGGCGTCGCGTTGGTGCTGTTGTTGATCTATGAGACGACGAACAAAGCTGGGATTGTGAGAAGAAGGCTGCAGAAAGAGTCGGGCTGAAGCCCGACTCTGCAGCGACATCAAAATCTAAGACTGGTCTCCGTCGCCCACTGCTTGCCATTCCCCGCCTGCGCGATCGGAATGCACGCCTGGAACCCTCCGGGCACCGCCTCGTACTGCAGCACCTGCGTCGCCCCGGCTTGCGAACTGAAGAATCCCAGCAGCGTCAGCTCTTTCATCATCAGCACGAACGGGCGCTTGCGCTCCGCTGCCGGAACTTCGTTGTCCGCCTGCTCTTTCTCCGCCGCGGCCGCGGCATCGTGAGCCTGCTGCAAGAGGGACATGCGCTGCGCTGTTTGCAGCTCGAGGAACGGCTTGCCATGCGCACGCTGCGCTTCGGCATCGAAATCCTTCAGGCCGCTGATGAAGCGCGCCTGATCCTCGGCCGGATACGCGTCCTTGAGGATCACGTCGATGAATGCGGGCACGCCGACATCGCGCGCACCGGGCGTGGCCGTGCGCGGCAGGATCAACTCGGCGACGTCCTCGACCATCGCTCCCTCTTCCTTGCTGAGGAACAGCGGTTGCCAGCTCGCGCTCGGCTTGGCCGAACAACCATTGAGAATGCCGAGCACCGCCGGCGCGGAAATCGCGCCGCCCATCAACACCGCGACCCGCTGCAGGAGCTCGCGACGATTCAGCAGATTGTTGGCGCTCATACGTTCCCCCGCTTCAGCTCGCTGACTGCATGGTCGACCGCGCGCGCGGTGAACGCCATGTAAGTGAGCGACGGGTTCTGGCACGCGCT
>Ga0068862_100000300_pt1 | contig 54262 bp, 69 predicted proteins | sample KBSSwiS52_FD_66598 | JGI IMG/M metagenome (GOLD analysis project Ga0068862, IMG submission 66598) | Switchgrass rhizosphere microbial communities from Kellogg Biological Station, Michigan, USA - KBS Switchgrass S5-2 | ecosystem: Host-associated > Plants > Roots > Rhizosphere > Soil ...
GCCCGCTTGGATGGCCTTTTGCTGTTCGTGCCAAAGCGCCGTCATGTCGGGGTATTTAGCCTGATCGGGCAGAATGTCGTAGAACTCGCGCGCGGTTGGCGTGCTAACAATATTTTTGCCGCTCTCCACGAGAAAGCTGCGCTCAAAGAGTGTCGCAATCATCGTGTCGCGCGTGGCAGGCGTACCGATGCCGCCGTGCTCGCCTTCCTTCCCCTTATCCTTTTCCAGTAGCAGTTTGCGCAAGCGTTCGTCACGCACGTACTTGGCGACCCGTGTGAGATCGCTCAGCAGTGTTGCCATTGTGTATAGCGGACGAGGTTTAGTTTCCATTTGCGCTGCGACTGCATCGGTGCAATCGCCGGTTGCACCCGTCACGACCGAACGAATATCGACGGCAATATCGTCCTCGTCACCTTCGAGATCTTCGTTGCCGGCGTCGGCTTTAAATAGAGTGCGCCAGCCCGCCGCAGTGGTGATATTGGCGCGCACCTTAAATTCATGCTGACCAACAGCTACTGTGATGTTGGTCTGATCGTATTCGTGTTTGGGCCAAAATTGCGCGGCATAGGCGCGCGCAATTAGGAGATAAATTTTCTGTTCGCCATCACTCAGCGAAGCGATAGCGGCACTTTCTTCCGTGGGAATGATGCCGTGGTGAGCAGAAACTTTCGTTGAGTTAAATGCGCGGCTCTTAATGGTTGGATCTGCGCGCTGCGTGATCGGCGCCATCATCGGCGCTGTCGCAGCGATGGCTGCTAAAACAGCGGGCGCCGCTGCGTGTTGTTCATCGCTCAGATATTCGCAGTCGCTACGGTTGTAGGTAATTAATTTGTGTTTTTCGCGAAGCGATTGTGTGATTTCTTTGGTTTGGTCAGGTTTAAAGCCGTATTTACGCGAAGCATCGACTTGCAGCTTAAGCAAGTTGTACGGCAGTGGAGGATGTTGATCTTTGGATTTTGTATCGGCTGCAATAATGCGCGCCGGCTGGCCTTTCGCACTCGCCGCGATTTGTTCTGCAAGCGCCGAACTGACTAACCGATTTTTATCGTCAACAGGGTCGCCGTCGACGACTTGATAACGCGCCGGAAACGTAACGTCGCCAAACTGAAAAGTGGCGCCGACGTTGTAGTAATACGCCTTGGTGTGGGATGCGTTTTCGCGATCGCGCCGCACCACCAGGCCGACGATCGCGGTCTGCACGCGGCCCACACTGAGCAAGCCTTGATAGCCCGCTTCGCGCGCCGCCAATGTGTACGCGCGAGTTAGGTTGTAGCCATACAACTGATCGCCAACGCTGCGGGCTTCTGCGCCTGCCGACGCCCCCGCGAATTCGCTGTTGTCGCGCATGGAATCGAGTGCTTTACGCACCAATTTCGTCGTGTTGTCATTGATGAGGACGCGCTGCACCGGCAAACGGCAATCGACGTACTGCAAAATTTCGTCGACCAACAATTGGCCTTCATCATCGGGATCGCCGGCATGCACAACGCTGTCTGCTCTAGCCAGTAAATCGATGATGATTTTAAGTTGTTCGTCCTTGTCGCCACCGGGCTTTTTACGCCATGGAATATGGGCGATCGGTAGATCCTCCATATTCCATACTTTGTAGCGCGGGTCGTAATCTTCCGGGTCGAGCAATTGCAACATGTGCCCAAAGCACCATGTCACGTAGTCGTTCCCGCAATCGTAATAACCACCGCGACGGGTACCGCCGCCTAAGCCTTCAACAATGGCTTTCGCCAACTCGGGTTTTTCCGCAATAAATAAACGCATGGTCTGGCCTCCTACCAGGTGAAGACAGGAATAATTACTGTCTGGATTTGTGCAATATCGATGGGACCGAAATAGCGACCATCGAATGACTTGCCATTTACGTCGGACATCATCAGAACTTGATTCGTCGAAAGCGTGTAAGCCTTAGCGTCATGATGCGGAAGCGGCCGACCGGATGGGTCGATCGCGACCGGCACGCTCAATGGCAATAACACACCGTTGACACGAACCCCTGCGGGCGTGATTAAAACGGTGTCATTTTTAGCGGCTAAAATTTTCTTCATGAGATAGCCGTACCCGCCAGGGCATAAACCCGTTGTGATATAGCCTCGCGTTTTCGCCTCGGCGAAAATGGCATTTTGCGTTGGGCAAAACATCGCATAGGCGTTTTTGACAATCGGCGCATTGCTTGCCCAATACAAACCCACGGGTATGCTGCGAGTCGTATTGATGCGCGCGCCGGCGAGGTAGCTGGCGGCGCCAAGTAGTAATAACGAGGTGCCAAGCAGTGCGGTGCCGACAGTGATTTGTTTAAACCAGTTCGGGCGCACCAGTGGCGTTTCGGGAGTCGAGACAGCAGCGGTCGAGGTCATATTGAAATGGCCTTTGTGATTGGAGCGGCGCGTAATTTGTCGCTAACTTTCGGTGCTGGTACGCCAGCGCGTGCAGCGAAAATAGGGTCTTGAAAAAACAACGGCTGCTTGCCGTAAATCGCGGGATAACCCGCGACATAAATCACCATATCGCCGGCTTTTTCGATGTTGCCATTGGCATCTTTTTGTGGGCCGGGCATACGCAAGCATTCATCTGCGGTTAGCAACGGGCGCTGCACTTCCTGAAAAGTGCGCGACACCTGGCCGAGCATGGCCGATGCGCGGCGACCGCTCGTGGTGATTTGATCTTTTAGGATTGTTGTTTGCCCGGTGAGCTTCGATAAGTGCTCAGCGGTTTCCAGTCGATTGGGCGGATAGGCGTTTTGAATATGACAGTTGGACGTTATGGTTTCGTCTGGCCCGTAACCAACTTCTTTGCTTTTGAGCTGGTTTAAATCCTGGCAAATGAGATAGAACTTCATGCCGTAGCCGGCAACGAAAGCGAGCGATTCCTGCATGATTTCGAGTTTTCCGAGTGTTGGAAATTCTTCGAGCATGCCAAGCAATTTATGCTTGTAGGGTTTCTTCGATTGGACGTAGGAAACGGCTGCCGATGTGAAGCCAAATTTCGCCAGCAATTGACGCCAGCGCGGCATCGTTTTGGTGATGTTTTCAAATTCCATTTTGTCGGCAAGCAGTCGAATAATCATATTCAGCATGACGCGAACGATGGGGCGTAGCCGCGACTTGTCGACAGGTTGAGTCACGATGTAGAGACTTACGGGATCGTCCAGATTCATGAGATCTTTTATTTTAAAATCTGAATGACTGACATTTCGGGCAACGATCGGATCGCGGTAGAGCGAGAGGTACGATTTAGCCGTGGATAGAACAGATCCCGCTTCTTCATCGGGCCGATCCAGCATGTCGCGGGCGGCTGCACCAACAACGGGATGATTTAAGCCGTTGACGTGACCGTAGGTGGTCATTTCCATCCATAGCTCTGCAACGCCACGATTCGGATCGGCGAGCATGCTGTCTACAGATGGGAGGCTTGCCGGGGTGCCTTCATTTTTTTGCTTGTAGAGGGCGTGCAACATGACGCCCACAAGCAACGCTTGGCTAGTTTTCTGCCAATGGGTATGCAGACCTTTACCGTCAGGGTCGACAATGAGCGTAGCCAGGTTTTGTACGTCGCCCACTTCATACTCGGTGCCGATACGAATTTCGTCGAGCGGATTCCACGCGGCGCTACCGTCCAAAGCCGCCGGCTCAAAGCGCAGCACCTTGTTACGGGCGTGCTCTTTACGCCAGCCGGCCGTCTGCGCCCAGAGCTCGCCTTTAAGATCCGTGATCACAACGCTTTCAGGCCAAGATAACAAGGTCGGTATCACGAGGCCCACGGTCTTACCGGAACGAGTTGGTGCGAACGTCAGAATATGCTCGGGGCCACTGTGACGCAGATAGCGCAGCTTGCCGGAACGATCCAACCAGCAGCCGACATAAACACCCGTGCTGAGTACCAATGGTTTCAGACCGAGCAGGTTTGCCAGCGTCCGTTTTTGCGGCAATAAGGCTGCGCGTCGAATATCCGTGATATTTGCCCAGCGCGCCGATCCGTGAAGGTACTGATTGGCTTTAGAGCTGTTGTTGGCGATGAGCTTGGTGACCGCGAGCAGTAACAGCGGTATGCCTGTCGCGCAGACGCCGATGCTGCCGGCGCGCATGAAGCCTTCCGGGTATTTCGCATACCAGCGCGCAGCCCAGCTGAGAATCGACCAAAAGGGATAGACGTGTTTGAAGTGTCGACCTAAGACCGCTTGATAGTTGTAATCAAGCGCGAAAAACTGTGTCGCTGCTTGTAGTCCGCCGACGAGTGCGGCAATGGCGAGAATGGGAAATAAGAGATTGGGGCCAGACCGTTCGGCGCGTACTTGCGGGCCAACGGCATTATTGAATTTGTCCTTTGAGATCATCTGCTTCGTCCTTTGGTTCTAATTAATCCATTGTCGGCGGTGATGGTTGCGCCGATCTTTACGCGCTTGAGGCGATTCGCCGTTGCGATATCGATCGGCATCACTTGTACTGCGCCGCCATCACTTAAAAGGGCTAACGACTGCCCGTCTATTTCGCGCAAACCGGCGAAGATGAATGCCCTCTCCCCCGCCGCAGTATATAACGAGTGTTTCTGTATATCGAAACCTTTCGCGCGCTTTGATTCCCGTTCTTCAATATATCGTTTAGCGGCATCGACGGGCCGCCGCGACGTTTCGGTGGTAATTGTTCGTCTTGTTTGTTCGCTTTTGGCGGGTTGCTTGGGTGGCGCGCTTTGGCGTATCGGGGTTTTACTCTCGCTATGCACCGGCAGCATGGGAACAGCGGACAGCGAACGCAATCCTCGCTTACGGTGCTTTGGAGGTCGTTGACCTAGTGCCGGTATTGGTGTTTTTTTCAATAAATGTTGGTGCGTGATTTCTTGAGGCTGAGAGGCGCGGTCAGGAATTTTTCGCCTCGCTGAGTCGAGCTGCACCGTTCCTAATTGCGCTAGTCGCCCTTGTCGACTGAGCTGTTCGGCTCGGGCTGTGGGCGGTGGCCCTAACCCTCGTCCTGACCGATGTAAATCCCGTCGCAGTTGGTCATGACTTGCTGGTCTTTGGTTGCCCACGTGATGAGGTACATCACGCGGCAATAGCATTTGACCTCCGTTGCCGAGCTGAACCACACCGAGTTCGGACATTCTTCGCAGACGGTTGCTGTGGGTGGTCGCCGGTCCTCTGTTATTGCCGCCAAGGTGGGGCTGACTGGAAGTGACCCTTGCTCCTGGTAATCCGTGTCGCTTTCCGGTTCGGCTTGATCCAGTGCTGCCAGCGCTAGATCCAGATCCGGTGAGTCGTTGTCGAGCATGATTGTTCCCCTTTGCTTTGGTTTGGTGTTGGATGAGTGCTTGGCGACGCCGCTCTAGCGCAGCGTCATCGAATTCAATAGCGAGTCCCGACGATGCCGCCGCCTGGACAATTCGTTCTTTGAAGGCGTCGGTGCCGTTGACGTGGACACGGCGACCGTAGCGTTGACTGGCTAATTTAAGCGCGACTTCTAAACCGCGCGCGCCCTGGCCGCGAGTGACCTTGAGCTTGTCGCCATCGTCCCGAACAACCGTCGTGGCCGATGCGTAAATAACGGTCCCCTTCTTAGTGATGCTGTCGGGCTTGTAGCCCGCAGTTTTTAGGGTTTCGCCGCGCCCGGTTATGACGTTGCCGGAAAGGCTGCGGGCATCGTCCCTGGCTCTTAACGCGGTCAGCGCTTCGCGGTCGCCGTGTTCGGCCTTTTCACGCAGCCAGTCGGCCCACGTGTGACGGCGATGCTGCTCTTGCAGGGCTTGACGGGCGCGCGCGTACTCCGCACGTATCTCGTCGATTTGAGATTTGAGACTTTGGCTGGTTAGTGAATAGAAGCTCCGCTTTGCGTCCCGCTCGCCTTTAACCAGCTTCATTCCATTTCGCTTCACACGGGCAATGCGCTTCGCGGATTCGATAGCACGGTCTTTCTCAGCGATGAGGCGTTTTACGATTACCGCTCGTTCTGTTTGTACGGTCTGTTGTTCGCGCCGGTATCTGGCGTATAGCTCAACCGTGTCCACGCGGGCGCGCATGGGCTTTTTCGCATAACGCTTTTTGCTCTGCGATGCTCCATTTATGGCGGATTCTTGGTATGCGCCAAATCTCTTCTCTAAATTGCTGCGACTGAAGTCGCGCCCGATTGAGCTGGCCTTAATTAAGGTGCCCTCCTCCGCGACCACCACCAAACCCCGGCCCCGTTCTTTCATATCCAAACCGTGCGCTTGCAGCGTTTCGTGGAACTGGTGCCATGAATCCGCCTTGCGCAATTGGTCAACGCATTCGCGATTGATCCAGCCGATCAAACTCTCGACGCCTGAATGCCGCTCCATATCAGCGGCACGTCCAGCCGCCCCACTCCGCTTGGGTTCATGGTTATCGGATTCGAGACCGTATTCGCGCTCCAGCTTTGCGCAGAGCTGGCCCAAGGTTTTGTGATCGTTGTACGGCGTATGAATCGTGTATCGCGTTGGATGAATTTTGTTAATCGCAATATGGATGTGCAAGTTGTCGGTGTCGGTGTGAACCGCACTGACGCGCTGGTGATCGGCGTAACCAAGCCCTTCACAAATACGCCGCTCGATCGCCATGAGGGTGTCTTTATCGGGTTGTTCGCCCGAGCGAAAGCTGACGATCAGGTGGTAGGTCTTATCGGCTTCCGAGCGTGTATTAATTGCCTGCGTGTTGAGCACTTCGAGCACGGCCGACTCAATGTCGTTGCTGTGGCAGTTAGCCGTCGACAAATACCCCACCCGCTCCGTCTTGCTTTGCGCATCGCCTAAATAACGAACCAAGCCTGCGAAGTCGCTTTTTTTGAGCGACCGCATGGGAACGTGTTTGGCTATCACAGGAGCACCCGAAAAAATTTAGCCGCTAAATTTTTCATCGCTCCGTTCTCGGCAGCAAGACGGTTTGCATCGTCGCGCGCATTAGCTCTTGCGTGCCTTCGATGCGAGCGAGCAGGGCACGTATCGTTGCCTCGCCGTAATGCAGCGTGCGGGGGTCGTCAGTCAGCCAGAGCTTGAGCAGACCCCCCAGACGGCCAAGGTCGCCGTTGATGCGCACTAGTTCTTCGATGGCTTTGTGGTCGAGGACGCCGCGAACCTGATAGCCCAAGCCAACTTTGAGGAGGTAGGCCGACACGCTCAGTCCGGCGGCTGCGGCTTGCTTTTGAATTTCCGCGCGCTCGGCGGGAAGGGCATAGACCTTAAGCGGGGGCGTGCCTTTGCGTGTTGGGTTATCCATCCGTTGACCTTTGGTTTATCCGGCGGTAGCCGACGCCTCGCAGAGCAGGATGCCATTGAGTGCGGAGCGCGAATAAGGCACAGTGAACGTAGGACAACCGGCTTGCCGGTGGGCCTACTTCACATATCCTGCCCGACTCTGCGAGTCGATTACGGCAGAGAATGTTACCACTTCGTTTTCGATTTAATGCGCATTATCCGACAAAAACAACCTAATTTTCATCCGATATAGCGAAAAGACCCCAAACCCGGATACAATCGCCTAGAACCGGCACTCAGACCGGATGAAATTGACACCTATTTGATTTTCAAGGAACTGAGAACCAATGGCGAAGAACTACACCGATCAACTCGGCGAGTGGGTTAAAAAGCGCAGCACGCCGAAACGGGACAAAAATGTCGTAGCTTTTTTGGCCGTTCGTGACGATGTGAAGGCAGCGATCGCTGCAGGATATGCAGTCAAAACTATCTGGACGAACATGCACGAGATTGGGCGAATCACGTTCGGATACGACACGTTCTTGAATTATGTAAATCGACAATTGAGGGCAGCTGAGGATATTTCGGCCGCAGAAACGTTGAGTGAAAAGCCAGTCAACCAGCAACCCTCAAAAACAGTCGAGCAAGCTCCAGAGAAAGGGAAAGCTGAGCGGCCGTCTGTGCTGCCTGGCTTTAAATTCAATTCGAAACCAGATGCAAAGGATATTATCTAATGGCGAACATTCATTTAATTTTGCAGGGCAAGGGCGGTGTAGGAAAGTCGTTGATCGCGTCAATCCTTGCGCAGTACCAGCGCAGTAAAGGCGAGCCAACCCTGTGTATCGATACTGATCCCGTGAACTCGACGTTTTTGGGCTTTAAAGCCCTGGACGTCACCCAGCTAGTGATCATGGAAGGGGATGAGATCAAACCGCGCAACTTTGACCGCTTAGTCGAGTTAATTGCTCCGGCGAAAGGCAATGTGATCATCGACAACGGTGCGAGCTCCTTCGTACCACTGACCCACTATCTGATCAGCAACCAGGTGCCGGCTCTCCTAAAAGAAATGGGGCACACCCTGATCATCCATACGGTGATCACTGGGAGTCAGGCATTGCTCGATACGGTTAATGGTTTCGCCCAAGTGGCAAGCCAGTTTCCTCCTGAAGCGAGTTTTGTGGTTTGGTTGAATCCGTTTTGGGGTCCAATCGAACACGATGGCAAGCGCTTTGAACAAATGAAAGCGTATATCGCGAACAAGGATCGTGTCGCGGCCATCATCGAGATCCCGACGCTTAAGGAGGACACCTACGGCCGCGATCTGAGCGACATGCTCCAGGCGCGCCTGACCTTTGACGAAGCGCTGGCTACCGACACCTTGACGATCATGACACGCCAACGCCTTAAGATCGTTAAGGGGCAACTATACGAACAACTAAATAACGCGGTTGTGCTATGAGCGATCAAGTCGAGGAGCTGATTCGTGAAATTGCCAGTAAGCACGGGATTGCGGTGGCCCGAAACGACCCTATTTTGATCCTTCAAACGATCAATAATCGGCTGCTGCAAGATGGGATCGCTGCCCAGGAGGCGATGCTGAGCACCTTTAAATCTGAGATCGAAGGGGTATCGCTTCGCTGGAATTTGGACGCCAAGGAAAAGGCGGATCGCATCTTAAACAGTGCTCTAAGTGCCGCTCGTGAAACGATGCAGCAAACGCTCCAGGAGGGAGCTGCGGCGGCTGCAGCTGCGGTCAAACGGGAAGCGGAGGGGGCGAAAATGTCTCTGCGATCGGCAGCGCGGGGGAGTCGAGGAGTTGCGATTCTAAATATTTTGGCTTCGGCCGCTACACTGATAGCGGCCGCAATGCTTTTAAGCTTTCGCTGATCTTTAGCGGGGCAGGCTGACCGATAAAGCCTGTCCACCGCCTTGCTGTTGTGTTTGCCTCTGCTGACGCTTGCGCTCTTGCTCTTGTTGTCGCAATAGGGCCTGGTGCTTGCGCTGTGCCTCTTGCATATCTTCCCATTCACCGACCAAACCCGGATCGAGCGCTTTCAGTTTGCGCGTTGCCAATTCCTCGATCCGGGGGCCGTGAATCCCCATCCCGTCTTTGATTTCGCGAACTGTTTCCAGACGCCCCTGGAGGCGCTGGAGACTGTTTTGCTGCTGTTGAACCTGCTGTTGCCAGCGTTGTTTGGTCGAGGGCAGCGCCATGAAACCTGGCTGCTGGGTTAGGGTCTGCTGTAGGCGAGAGTTTTGGGTGTCGATCAGGTTTTCTAATTTGTCTTCAATTCGCTCGGCTTGGTCGTGCTTGGCTTCAACTTGGGAAACGAGGGCGCCGCTGTATTGTGCGTCCACATTCTCAAGCAACGCCGTTTGAGCGTTTTCAGCTTCTTGGGCTTCTTCCAGTAGGCTCTCGCCCTGGTCTAGCGCAAGATCAGGGTTTTGCACGCCTTCGGGCGTGCGTTGCGTAGCAATGCTGCGTGGCTTCATGGTTGAACTCCCTTCAAAATTTAGCGGCTAAATTACCGCGATAGGCCACGTCCAAGTTTCTGCCCACTGGCTACCACGGCTTTATTGCCCTGGTAGTTTATACTGCAATTGTCCCCAACTTCAGGGACTTTATCGAAAACGCTGCGTTCATGTTTCACGAAAACATCTTTACGCACTTGTTGAAAAACATGCGTTTTATCGACGTGAATGATGGTCCCCTCTGACACTTTGCTGCGATCGGGAATTCCAGCTGTGTGAATGTTATAAACACCAGGCTTTAGCGGCCCGGCCTTTACCACATTGTCGGTCTTCCATTGACCCTCCTGCTCGTTTTGAAGGAGCCGCGTTCCGTTAAGAACGAGGAGGCGTTGTTTCATCAAAAACCCCTTAAATTGTTGGGCAAGTAAAAATGGTTATTATTTCGCTTAGCGCCATTGCCAAGCAATGCCGTTAGCTTACTGCGCGTGTAAAGATTGCAACAACAAATACCAGAAAGGCGGCTGTTATCAGATCATTGCGCGCGTGCCCTCGCATCCCGGCCGACCACTCGACCCCCGCCAAGAGAGCATAGAGGCCGCCCGCCAGCATCATGACGCGTAAAGCGGCCTCGGCGTTGACGAAGACCACAAAGAACACCGTGGACAAGGCCAAAAGGAAGATCGCAGACATACCCATCCAGATGCCCGCCGCAAAGGCCGGGCGAATGTTGGTGATGGCCGGATCGCCACTCTCATCGAATATTCGGATGCGCAAGTTGCGCTCCGGTCTAAAGGTCATGGTTAGGCTTCCATGAGTGCAACAAGGCGAACATTGGCCAGATTGACTTCCACTTCCTGTCCATCGTCGTCGTACTTAATCCAAGCAAACCCATCGGCAGGGGGGCGACGATTCAACAACAAGCGACCAGGGCGCTCGTCGTACTGAACCTGCACAATTGCCTTTTTGAGCTTTTCGGGGTCAGGTTGCGGCCTGTCCTTCGCCCCATCAGTGTTCTTTTGTTGAGGATCGCTTTGCTCCTCGGCAGCGCCCGAGTTCACCCGTCCGTTGTCGACCTCATTACCGCCGCCGGTGCTGTCGCTCTGTTTCTCTTCCAGGAAATCGCGAAGTTCGCGAACGGAACCACGTGTGATCTCTTGGTCTTCTTCTACAAGCCAATTTGCAACTTGTTCGGCGTTGCTTTTGTGCGCCTTGATCAGCTCGCTAATGAGTGTTACATCTTGAACGCGGCCCGTATTGAATGCGTCGGCGATCGGCTCAGGTAGATCGAGCAAGGCGGCATGTTGCGTGATGTAGGAGGGTGACTTACCCAGATCGGCTGCAATCTCCTTGTTTTTCTTCCCTTTGGCCTGCTCGCGACCGATCCAGTCAGCAATTTCGCGCGGAGTAAGGTCATTCCGCTGTAGATTTTCGATGACTTGATCGACTTCGAGGTAGTCATTGTCGACAAATCCCGGAATAGTCGTTTTTTCAGCAAGCGGGTGCTTGGACGCGCGATAGCGGCGCGCGCCGTGATTGATCAAATAGCGACCCGGCATATCGGGATTGTCTCGAACCGATATAGGCGACTTTACGCCGCGATCCTTGATCGTTTTGGCGAGTTCTTTAATGCTTTCCTCGGAAAAACCGGGGTTATCGGCCTTGCGAGGCTGATTAATATCCTCGTCGATCAAATCAAGCGGAATATCGAGAGGTAAACCACTTTGAGGTTTCTCTCCCTTGGGTTTATCCATTAGCTTTGAAAGATTCATGCCCCCAAGTCCAAGCCCACTAGGCCGCTTTCGCTCAATCTCGGTGCTTGCGCCGGACTTGCCTTTATTTTTTGTCGCTGTCATTGGGTTATCTCCATTTTGTCATGGACGTAGTTAGCGAGGGCGCGCACTTCTTGCGCAGCCTTTCTGGCGGCGGTTTTGCGAATGCGCCAAACGGGAATACCGGAGGCAAGGGCATCGGCAATGCTGCTGCGCAGACCGACCGGAGCCGGAATCATCAATTGCGGGTACGCCGCGTTTAGCTCTGCCAAGTGCAGCGCATGACGTGGATTGCGCGCATCCACTTTGCTCGGAACCATCCCGAGGAACTGCAAGTCCTCATTGAATTCCCGGATGTTGCTAATGGTCGTCAGCATCTTATCGATACCTTGAATGCTATACGCTTCAAGCTCGATCGGTGAGAGCACGAATTGGGCTGCATACAATGCCGCCGCCAATCCGTTGCCAAGCGTGGGGGCTGTGTCGATTAGGCAAACGTCGAAACCTTGCGCTGAGAGGGCAGCCAGACCGCCCTGGAAGGCCGCGCACGCCTCGTCCAACGTCATGCGCTCAATATCGGCCAGCAAGGCGTCGGCGGCGATTAGAACTGGTTCAGGCGCATCCGAGGGGGTTGGCAGCGGTATGGTCTGGTCCAGCCCCCTGAACAAATGGCTCGCCGGATAGTCGCTCGTAAACTCTTGCAAGGTGTAGGACGCATTGGCTTGCGGATCTATATCGACCACGGCCACCTTAAGCCCGCGTTCAACAAAATCGAATGCCAGGTGGACAATCGTAGCTGTTTTTCCGACCCCCCCTTTTTGGTTCGCAGTGACCATTGATTTCATATCGAATTGTCTCGCTAATGGCTTTCGGCTTGCGGCTGAAGGCTGCACGCCACCTACCGAAATGTTGTCGGCTATTCTTGCATGTCGTGAACCCATGTGAAGCTCCGCGCCCTAAAAGCCGGAAAGCGCCGGCCACGCACCACAAACATTCAGCAAAATTTAGCCGCTAAATTTTTCAGCCTCTCGGTCTGATTCTTGGGGGATCACTACTGCCTCTGCCTCCGGTACTTTCACGCGCAGCGATTCGGGAGCCGCTTCGCCCAACAAGTCACGAATGCGATTACAGTCCATTGGTACAGTTGAATCAATTTATTTAGCCGCTAAATTTCAGCGGGCTTCTTTTTTGGGTGCGCCATACGCCACAAAGAAAATCAAACCCGTCAACATCGCAAAGTGCAGTGCAAAGACCCAGCCGGCAAACATACCGGGGGTATCCCAGTAGTAGAGCATCCGAAAAAATTGATAGGTAACATCGACATACAATACCCAGCGCAACAACGGGGACAGTAGCGTGACAACCAAGTAAACCCATTGGTACACACCACCGCCTTTCATTTCTTTTACAGGAGCCGTTGGCGCTGTCACCACAGACGAATTTACAGCCGTCGGCAATTTACGCTGACCAGTAAACGGATATACATTTGTCATGATTCGACTCCCAACTTTCGCCGCTATTTCGGCAATCTCTACATCCTAATAATAGGACAAATTGTCCTATTATGCAACTACTATATCGAATATTTTTTACTTATTTTGCATTGAAAATTTAGCGGCTAAATTTTTCTTCTGGCGTTAGAGCCTTCTTTTTTGCACTAGGGTTCTTCCAAATTTCACCGAAACCTGCGAATTCGCATAACAACGCCCAGGCTGCAAATGGGATATTCGATTCACCAGAAATCCAGCGACGCACCGTCCTCCCACCTACCTTTTTTAGACCCAATACACTCTCTGCCTCGCCCGCTGTAAATCCAGCGAGTCGCAATACCTCTCGTACTTCGTCACCTGTCGGCTGCTCCCACCCGTGTGTGGCAGGGCACAAGCATTCGGGGCGTATCGTTGCCTTGCTCACTCGTCGTTTCCTTTGTCGGCTTTTATTCCGAAATGCAGTCTTTCGGTGGGCTATTCTAATTCACCCTCTATTGGCAGCACGATACATCGCGGATTCTGCTGTTCGAACTCCTACGAACATTGGCTCGGGTCAATTAAAATTTCGCTGGCAATCGCGGCCAGTTCTTGATGGTTGGCATGAATCGCTTCGAGTTGTTTGGTCAAGCGATTGGCGTCTGACGTGGTGGGTAAACTGAGCAGAGGCAACCTTTCAATCACCCTGAGTAAGCATACGAACGCGTCATGATGGGTTGGATTAAGCTCACGACGAACACCAATTCCCTCTGCTTGTTTGATCGTATCCAATGCTGTCATGCGACACCTCACATTGCATGATATGAAGCGGCAAGGTCAGCCTCGCCGCTTACACACCGATTCAAGGGGTTAATCAATTGCACTCAGAATTTGCGATGCTTCGGCATGGTCTAAGGCGTAATCCCTTAGCAAGTGATAGTGCTGGATAATTGAATCGTCCTCGGTCTGCTCACTCAAATGACACAGTGCAAACAGGTTCGCGACGATCCCAGCTCCTTCGGCTGATAAATCGCCTGTAAAGCCGTTGGTATTAACGGAAATATGGAAGTGCTTTTCGCTCTTTGGTGCCATAAATAAAGCGTTATTGCTGCACCGATAGAAATTCCACACACCACCCTGGTAGTCTTCGGAAAGGCGTCGCATCCAACCAAAGATCATCGCTTCTCCGCGAAGCATCAGGTGCTCTCCAAACAGTGAAGGTAGAAAGTCCATCTGCTCGACTTCAGGAATTATCGTCGCAGAAATTCGATTGGGAAGTTGATCAGTAGTCATCGGGGTTACTCCGGTTTTGACCTTGGCAAAGTGCCCGGCCTTGTCACCATAATAGGACAATTTGTCCTATATTACAAACAATATATCGAATATTTTGGATTCTAGGCCGTCGCTTTTCTTGTGGCGTAACCATGCTCGTGAAGGCTTTAAATCCCTGCGAATAAGAATCAAAAAGCGGTTTTACTCGAAGAGAATCGATTGGGGCCGGGAGTTCTTCAGCGGAGGCCAAGTCAGACTGCCGGTCATCTGGCAGGGGGGAGGGAATAGATCGGGTTGAATGACCACATACGACTGTCAATCTCTCCATATATTTAGAAGGCCGACCATTTCGTGCCGCTCTTAAGTAGTCAATTACTCCACATATCTCTTCAAAACAGGTTTGTAGGGTCTTGATTCACTAGATTTAGTCGATATCAGTACGTCGACCACATCACATAGTTGTCTAGCCTATTGTTTTGAGCCGAGAAAGATCAGATTTTGATCATCCGGCCACTATTAATGTTTTTAAATATTTATAGATGTTTTTAAACCTTGTTTTTAGATGGCCTGAAGGCCACGGCTGGCGCGGGTTCCAGCAGGGCAATGTGGAGTGATTGACTTTCCAACATGGAGAGAAAGACTGCTTATGCGGAGACATTGACGCCCATAAGTGGAGCAAATGACTGTTATATATAGAGAAATTGACTGAAGTTATCCACATGCTGCGGTTTCCTGCTCATTCGTCATTCTATGTGGAGAGATTGACGGCAGAAATATGGAGAAATTGACTGCCTGTAGTGCTTGGGCGGATATGTGGAGTAATTGACGGCGGATATATGGAGAGAATGACAGCCCCAGCCTCAAGGGTGATATGTGGAGGGATTGACGGCAGAAAATGAGCTCTGGATATGTGGAGACATTGACGCACCAATTAATGATATGTGGAGAGAAAGACAGTGACACCACAAATAGAAAATTATAAACTCTCCACATAACGATAGGCATCAGTGGAAGGTGGTTCGGAAACCATGCAGGAAACCCGGTCAGAAGTTCTCGCGTTCAAAAGAACTCCAATCACCAGCCGCAATGTGACACAGGCCAATCGCCTGGTCGAAGCGGCCTATCAAATGACCCTCAACGAAAAGCGGCTGCTCATGCTTGGTATGAGCAAAGTCGACCCAACTGTCTTCCCTGGCAAAGACGATCGCTTAAACTTCACGTTGTCAGCGGTCGAATGGTCAGAAGCGTTTTCGACTGAAAACGCTTATCGTGACATGAGCAAGGCGGCCGATCTGTTGAAGAAGCGCGGCGCTGTATTGCGTGATGATGCAGAAGAGCGCAAAGAGATCAATTGGGTTGAAGCCTGCACTTATCATAAGCGCCTTGCGAGCGTAACAATCGAATTCACTAGGAGCGCAACAGTTTTTTTGACTGGTCTGCGTGAGAGCTTTACCAAGTACACGTTTATCTCCGCCGCCAAGCTCAGTAGCTTTTACACCATTCGGCTCTGGGAAATGTGTTCTCAGTATCGCAGCACGGGGTACATTCGTATTGCAGTGTCCGATTTACGCGAACGACTGGTCCTGGAAGCGAAGTTCAAACTCTTCTCGGATCTGCGCAAATGGGTGATCGAGCCGGCGTGTAAAGAAATTACGGAAAAAACAGAAAAGAATTTGAGTTTCACTATGATCAAGGAAGGGCGCACGGTGACGTTCGTTGAATTTCACTTCCACGACAAACAACAATTGACGCTCGACCTTCCTGCCGCCCGGTCATAACACTCAAGTTGAGAAGCCGTTCAAAAAAAGAAATAAAAAGGCTTTGACTTGACACCCTTAAAATATATGCTACCCGTGTTGCTCAACAATTCTGAAAGGGCAAACGCTGGTATTATCGGGTAAAAACCGATATAACTATCTGATTGGATACGGCATTTTGCCAGCCAATAACTCCCTTTCAAAAATTTAGCGGCTAAATTTTTTAATGCCGCTCCGCGTTGAGCATCGCAGACTGTGTATAACGAAATTCTTTACACAAACATTTTACGTTTGCTCGATGAGTTGGGTATTTCAAAGACGGTTCTGGCGGAAAGGTCAGGCGTGTCGGTGTCGTTTTTATCCGACTTGACCAACGGCCACGCTAATCCGTCTTTGGAAACCATGGAGCGCATTGCTGCTGCACTGGATACCCCGCTACCAGCGTTATTAGAAATGTCGGATCTGAGTAGAGAGGATATGGAATTCCTGACCGCAGGAAAGCAACTTAGCGCGTTACCTGATGGGTTCGTGAGAATGACCGCCATTTTCACTGAATTTCAGGCATACAAAGCAAAGCAGTGGGACGTAGAGAATCGGCGCCGTATTTACGGCCCGGCCAAGGATCGGTAAAACCCTCCTTAAATCCCCGGTAGTTATTTAAAAGCCCGTTTCTAGGGCAGGGCGTTTCTACGCCAGAAATAAAGTAAATCACATCCATGTGCATCTTCTTTACCGGACGATCACGGCGCTCGTTCGTCTATACAGAAATATTTTTTTGTATACTGGTTGTGTAATTCGGTATATCGTTTGTAATATGTGACAGTGGATAAACAACCGAGGGACGATCCATGACGGATCAGGAGCTTCAAGAGAACACGCAGACAGTCCGGGATCGGGCTATCTCAAAGCTGGAGAGGGACATTGGAGAAGCGATGTCGCTCGCACTCAATGACCCGAAAACGGTTGAAGTGATGCTCAACGCCGATGGGGTGTTGTGGCAGGAGCGTATGGGCGAGCCGATGAGGTCAATCGGGCGCCTGCGAGCCTCCCAGGGCGAATCAATAATCAAGACCGTGGCGGGTTATCACGGCAAGGTCATCACTCGGCAAAATCCAGTATTGGAAGGCGAGTGGCCCCTAGATGGATCACGTTTCGCAGGCCAGTTGCCGCCCATTGTCCAGGCACCGGTTTTTGCAATACGGAAGAAGGCAATCGCAATTTTCACACTGGCCCAGTACGTCGAGGCCGGCATCATGACTCAGCAGCAGATGGACGTGATTGTTGAGGCCGTTACAAATCACCGCAATATCTTAATCATCGGCGGCACCGGCTCCGGCAAAACTACCCTAGTCAATGCCGTCATCAGCGAAATGGTGAAAAGCTTTCCCTGCGAGCGTTATTGCATCATCGAAGACACCGGCGAAATCCAATGCGCCGCCGAAAATTACGTCCAGTACCACACCTCCCTCGATGTTTCGATTACGGCACTTCTCAAGGTCATTCTGCGCATGCGGCCGGATCGAATTTTCGTGGGTGAAGTTCGCGGCGGTGAGGCTTTGGATTTGCTCGATGCGTGGAATACCGGGCATCCGGGCGGCGCCGCTACCCTTCACGCCAACAGCGCGGCCGAAGGACTAACTCGCATGAAGTCGCTTGTTTCTCGAAACAGCGCGGCTCCTACCGAGATTGAACCACTGATCGGCGAGGTGGTTCACGTTGTTGTACATATCGCCCGCACCGCGCAAGGCCGCCGCGTCCAGGAAATACTGGAGATTTCCGGGTATCGCGACGGCCGATACATCACCAGAGTTCTTTAACCCTGCAACGAAACGGAGAAATACCTATGTCTGAAACTATGTTCAAAAATCCCTTCGCCCTGCGGCAGTCGCCAATGCTTTATGCGTTCGCACTGTTCGTTCTGGCGATGATGGCGTTTACCCCGCAAGACGCGCATGCAGCTGTTGGTGCCGGTGGTGGTTTGCCCTATGAGGGCTGGCTTGCCAGTTTGCGGGACTCGGTAACGGGTCCGGTGGCGTTCGCGTTGTCGATTATCGGCATTGTTGTGGCTGGTGGCGTGCTGATCTTCGGCGGCGACCTCAACGGCTTCTTCCGGTCTTTGATCTTCCTTGTCCTCGTTATGGCGTTAATCATCGGTGTAAACAACGTGATTTCGACGTTCTTTGGCCGTGGTGCTGAGATCGCGTCAGTGCCTGTGCCGGCAGTCTCGATGCAGCAAATCGGGGAGGCGGCTTAATCATGGCCTTACGGAAGCTGCCCATTCGCCGCTCGGGCAATCGAGACAACCTGTGGATGGGCGGCGACCGTGAATTAGTGATGTTCGCAGGCTTACTTGCTTTCGCGCTGATTTTCAGCGCGCAGGACACCCGCGCAACGGTATTCGGTTTATGCCTTTGGTTTGGGGCGCTGTATGCGTGCCGGCTTATGGCGAAAGCCGACCCAAAAATGCGTCAGGTGTATCTGCGCCATCGCAAATACAAAGACTACTACCCGGCGCGCAGTACGCCGTGGCGGGATAACGAAAACGGCCAAGGGAAGCGCTACAAATGATTCCAATCATTACGATCCTGATTTCGGCGCTCGGCCTCGTGATGTTGACGATGATGGCCGCTCGCGTCTATGAGCTAGGCCGCATTACAAGCCTGAAAAAACACCGCAACAAACAAGAGGGAGTTAACGATCTTTTGCAATACGCGGCCGAGATTTCGGACGGCGTAATTGTGTGTAAAAACGGTGCGTTGATGGCTGCGTGGCTGTACGAGGGCGACGATCACGGCAGCAGTACAGATGATCAGCGCAACCTGCTCTCCTATCGCATTAACCAGGGATTTTCCGGTCTCGGTAACGGTTGGATGGTACATGTTGATGCGGTGCGCCGTCCGGCATCGAACTATAGCGAGGCATCACGTTCGCATTTTCCCGATCCTCTAACGGCGGCAGTTGATGAGGAGCGGCGCCGCTTGTTTGAAAGCCTTGGGACAATGTACGAGGGGTATTTTGTACTGACTCTCACGTATCTGCCGCCGATGTTGGCAGAGCGTAAATTCGTCGAAATGATGTTCGATGACGATGCAGTCAAGCAGGACTCTAAAGGTCAAACGCGTGGACTGGTCGAGCGATTTGAGCGTGCGGTTAAAACGGTCGAATCGCGCATGAGTGCAGCGGTGACACTGACACGCTTGAAGGGCAAACAAGTAACCAATGAGGACGGAACCACGGTTACACACGATGACTTCTTGCGGTGGTTACAGTTCTGCATCACCGGTATTAATCAACCAATGCTGCTTCCCACCAATCCGATGTATTTGGACGCGGTTTTAGGCGGACAAGAGTTGCATGGCGGCGTGATCCCTAAGCTGGGCCGCCATTTTATTCAGGTCGTTGCAATCGAAGGGTTCCCACAGGAGGCTGTGCCGGGGATTTTGTCGGCCTTGGCTGAACAGCCAAGCGAGTATCGCTGGTCAACGCGATACATATTCATGGATAACCATGACGCCGTTGCGCAATTTGAAAAATTCCGCAAGAAGTGGAAACAAAAAATTCGCGGGTTCATAGCCCAAGTCTTCAACACTAACAGCGGTGTTGTCGATCAGGACGCGATCATGATGGTGGCCGACAGTGAGGCTGCGATTGCCGAAGTGAACAGCGGCATGGTGTCGTCGGGTTATTACACCAGCACGATTATTTTGATGGATGAAAGCCGTGAGCGCCTAGAGGATTCATCGCGATTAATTGAAAGCGCTGTACAGAAAGCGGGATTCGCGGCGCGCGTCGAAACAATTAACACTCTCGACGCTTTCTTTGGCTCATTGCCAGGTCACGGCGTCGAGAATGTACGCCGGCCGCTGATTAACACGCTTAATCTGGCTGATCTATTACCGACCAGCACGATCTGGGCTGGTCACAATTTCGCGCCTTGTCCCTTTTACCCGCCGAACTCGCCACCGCTCATGCACTGCGTTACGCATGGATCAACACCCTTTCGCTTCAATACGCATGAAGGGGACTTGGGGCACGGTTTTATGTTTGGCCCTACACGCGCTGGTAAATCTACGCATCTAGGTATTCTCGCTATGCAATGGCGCCGCTATGCGAATTCCACGGTGTATTGGTTTGATAAAGGCATGTCCGGCTTTGCCACAACGAAGGGGGTTGGCGGCAAGCATTTTCGTGTCGCAGGGGAAGGCAGTCGCTTGATGTTCTGCCCCCTGCAATTTCTTAAAACAAAACAGGATCGCGCCTGGGCAATGGGTTGGATCGAAACGATCCTTCTACTGAATGGCCTGGCTGTAGGTGCCGAGCGTCGCAATACGATTGCGGAAGCAATCATGACGATGCATTCGGAAGGCTCGCGAACCATGTCTGAGTTCTCTCTGATCGTTCAAGACAATGAGGTGCGCGCAGCGCTTGAGCAATACACCATCAATGGAATGATGGGTGAGTTGCTAGATGCCAAAGAAGATGGGTTGGCGCTCACCGATTTCACCTGTTTTGAAATTGAAGACTTAATGAATTTGGGCGAGAAATTCGCATTGCCCGTTCTGCTGTATTTGTTCCGTCGCATTGAAATGAGTCTGCACGGCCAACCGGCAGTAATCATTTTGGACGAAGCATGGTTGATGCTCGGACACCCTGCATTCCGCGACAAAATCAAAGAATGGCTGCTAGCCTTCGCGAAGAAAAACTGCGTTGTACTAATGGCTACGCAACAACTTTCGCACGCCGTCGAAAGCGGCATTCTCGACACGATCCTCGAATCGACCGCAGTAAAAATCTATCTGCCCAATGGTGATGCAGCAGCGCCGGATGCATCTGCGTTATACCGCCGCTTTGGCCTGAATGATCGACAAATTCAAATCATCGCGACGGCTATTCGTAAACGCCAATATTACTTTGAGTCAGACAGTGGCCGGCGCTTGTATGAGCTGGCTCTTGGGCCACTCGCGCTCGCATTCGTCGGCGCCACGGATAAAGAGTCGATTGCGACGATCCAGCAGCTCATAGATAAACACGGCGACGCGTGGATTGATGAATGGTTGTCGATCAAGGGACTTTCACTTGCAGATTACGGAGTCGCGGCATGAACCTCGATGGTATTAAAAAAATATTTCTAAAGAAAGACGCTGTAGCCCGCAGTAGCAACAGCGCGCCGCTCAAAGGCGGCCGTCGATCCGGCGAAAGCGATAATCCCTATCTTTCCGCGCGCAGAACCTGGAATGACCATGAAGCCGAAAGCCGTGCGAATCGCGAAATGTGGCGAATTTTCGGTATCTGCGGTTTGTTGGTTGGTCTTGCTGGTGTAGGCGGCGCGACATATATCGGCAGTCAGTCGAAGTTTATTCCTTACGTTGTCGAAGTCGACAAATTGAGCGAAGTTCGCGCAGCGGCGCCGATCAATCCGGGCATGAAAGTTAATCAAAAATATGTTCGGCGTGCGGTCCAGGAATTTATCGAAAGCATGCGCACCGTAACGCCCGACGTGGCCATTCAGCGAAAAATGATTTTTGGCGCTTACGCGATGCTCGCGGCGAACGATCCAGCAACCGCAAAAGCAAATGAATGGTTGAACGGCAATCCCGACAGCAATCCATTTAAACGTGCCGAGCGCGTCATGGTGGAAATAAAAATCGAAACCACGATTCCACAGACTGCCGAAACGTGGCAAGTCGACTGGATGGAAACAACACGCGATCGGCAAGGTGTGCGAATCGGCGAACCGGAGCGGTACCGCGCAATGGTTACGACGTATACGCAAGAAACGACACCCGACACCAGCGGCGAGCAGATGGACAAAAACCCGTTCGGGATTTTTGTGCGCGATTACTCCTGGTCCAAACAGCATTAATTTTTCGAGGGATTTGAAATGAAATACGTTTTTATTGCAGTGCTTTTGGCCGTCGCGCCTTCGTTGTACGCGGCCGATGATACGAGCTTGGCGGAAGCCTATTTTTCAAAGACGAACCCAGTTTTAACGCCACAAGAAAAGGCATCCCTGGCGGTCGCGCAAAAGTGGCAAGCGAAGAATGCCGCGACACCAGCGCCGATCGCTGGGAAGAACGGCACAGTGCAATTTCTGTTTGGAAGTTCACAGGTCAGCATCGTGTGCGCGCCGCTACAAGTTTGTGATTTCGAATTGCAGCCAAACGAAACCATTAACGATTATCAGTTAGGCGATACCGTTCGATGGTTGGTGACCCCTTCGTTGAGTGGTACAGGCTCGTCCGAGACGACGCACCTGATTATCAAGACAATGGATGTTGGCTTGGAAACGACGCTGATTGTCATGACTGATCGTAGAACGTATCGGCTGAAACTGCGCTCTCATCGTACCGAGTACATACCGGCGTTTTCGTTCGTGTATCCCGAGGAGACCCAGGCGAAATGGGATGCCTACAAACGGCGTCAATCCCAAGAGAAGGAGGTTGCGACAATTCCGCAAACTGGCGAATACCTCGGCGACTTAACGTTTGATTACGACGTCGACGGCAAAGCACCGTGGAAGCCGGTGCGGGTTTACAACGACGGCGTAAAAACCATTATCGAAATGCCCGATGCAATGGCGCAAACGGAAGCACCAACACTGCTGGTAGTGCGCAAAGAGGGCGGGCTGTTCTCAGATGATGAAACAGTGATGGTCAATTATCGCATTCAAGGTGTGCGTGGCGACGAGCGGCACGGTCGCCGTTTTATCGTCGACTCAGTATTTGATAAGGCAATTTTAATTGCCGGTGTTGGCAGCAGCCAGGATCGCATCACCATCACCCGGAGGAAGTAGCGATGCGAAACATTTTGGCAGTGTCGGCAATCGCCGCGATTTTATTTGGTTGCGCGCAGCAAACGCGAGTTGGCAATTATTCCGAACTGAGTTCAACCGTAGTTCAAGCGGATCTGGTGAGCGATGCCACCAAGCAACTAATGGTGCTCTATCCGCCGGCGAAATCGCATTTCACTATTCAGCAGCCGACAACCGATGCGTTTGGGTCGGGTCTTGTCGATCGCATGCGCGACAAAGGTTATGCGGTTCAGGAGTCCAGCAAAGAAAAAGCTACTGTGACAGCAAATGATGGCCTCCCATTGGGATACGTCGTGGATCGGCTCGACGATGCGAGTTTGTATCGGGTGACGCTGTTAATCGGTGCGCAAACTCTAAGTCGTGCGTATGTCGTTAGCGATGGCGCAGTGACGCCTGCTGGCAGTTGGTCTAGGAAGGAGTAAGGCATGAGCGCGAAAACGGAAGACTTAATGGCGCCAGAGGCATCGCCAGGGGATGCACCAAAAAAAGCCGGGGTTAGACGCGTGAACAACATGCCTCTCTATTTGATGGGTTCAGTTGTTTTGGGTTTTTTGGTGATCATGTTGTTGGTGGCTGGTGATCGCGCGAAACAGCAAGAGATTGCAGCGAACTCCCCGGCCGAGCAGGAAAAAAAATCGGGCGGAAGCACATTTAAGCTCGCGGAAGGCATTGTTGCGGGTCAGGAATCCGGTGTCGTGCCCGCGAGTGACCCCGACCTGCATCCGGCTGACTCAGGAGCTTCTAGCGCCGCACCGGCTGGGTCATCTGAAAGCAGTCCTGGCAATACTCGATCCAGCACTGGCGAGTTGAGCTCTGGAAAAGGAGCGAATGGCGATCTTGACCAGCCCCCGACACGATCGGACTCAGATCGCAAAGTTAATGAAGTCGAGGAGCGGGTTCGGCAGATGAAGGCGCAGCAATTCGAGCAGGCAGTTGTAGCTAAAACGAGCGTGCAATTTTCTATGCCGAAGTCGCAAGCACGTAGCGGAAGTGCCGGCAGCGGCGCACCCGCAACACGCCAAGAGGCGCTAGCACGTATCGCTGACGTTCAAAAACAGATCGATGCACAAACCGGCGGCACAGATCCGTTGGCGGCTTATCAGGCGAGGCTTCAGCAAGCGAAAGCGATGGCAGGTGCAAGCGGCGGGGGTAGCGGAAGTGGCGGCATGACCCGCGCTTCCGCTGATGAATCCGCGCCAGCAGGTATTGATCAATTTGATAACAAGGGCGAGGGGGATCGCTGGCGATTGAATTCCAAAATGGAAGCGCCGCCGACGCCTTATACATTGCGCACTGGGTTTGTGATTCCCGGAAAATTAATATCAGGCATCAATAGCGATTTGCCAGGTGAAATTTCGGCGCAGATCGATCAAGACGTTTACGACACGCCAAGAGGGAAATATTTGTTATTGCCGCAGGGTAGCCGCTTAAACGGTAAATATTCAGCCGAAGTTGTTTATGGACAATCTCGGGTGTTGATTGCATGGACTCGCATTATTTTCCCCGATGGTAAGGCGCTTGATATAGGCGCAATGCCAGGAGCAGACAGTGCCGGTTATGCGGGTTTTAGTGATCAGGTTAATAACCACCTCTGGCGCCTGTATTCATCGGCCTTTTTGTTGTCTGGAATTACGGCCGGGGTTGCACTCAGTCAGCCTGAAAACAATTCGATTAATTCGAGGCCCACGGCAAGTAGTGCGATGAGTGAAGCATTGGGTCAACAGCTTGGCCAAGTGAGTGCGCAATTAATTCAAAAGAACATGAATATTGCACCCACGCTTGAAATTCGACCGGGGTATCGATTCAACATCATTGTCACCAAAGATATGGTTTTTACGAAGCCATACAAACAATTTGATTACTAACCGGCACACCACGGAGGAACCACCATGCAAATGAAACCAAGAAAATATTTAGCAGCTAAAACTGCACTGATTTTGGCACTTACTGGCACCGTCTTACCTCCCGCTACTCAAGCAGGTATTCCAGTAATCGATGGCGTAAACGTGGTTCAAAATATCATGCAAGTGATTGAGGCAATAGCTTCAACACTGAAGCAGATTGAGGAGTACCAAACGCAGCTCCAGCAGTATCAAAACATGCTGCAAAACACGCTGCAGCCCGCCCAAAATATTTGGGACGACGCCCAACGCACCATGAATAGCCTGCGGGGTGCTGTCGATACTTTGGCTTTTTACAAAAATCAGCTTGGTAGTGTGGATAACTATATTCAGAAGTTTTCAGATTTAGCCGGCTATCGTAATTCCCCATGTTTTTCTGCGAATGGTTGCTCGGCAGCGCAGTGGGCGGCTATGAATGATAGCGAGCGTCTGGGTTCCGAATCGCAAAAAAGAGCTACCGATGCATTGTTCAGAGGTCTCGATCAACAGCAGGATAATTTGCAAGCAGACGCTCGAACATTAAGTCGATTACAAAGTGCAGCGCAAGGATCTTCGGGAGAATTGGAAGCCATTGGTTACGCTAACCAGCTTGCGAGTGCTCAGTCGCATCAGCTCCTGCAAATCCGTGGGCTGCTTATTTCCGAGCAGAATGTTGTTGCAACGCGCAATCAAGCGCTTGTTGACCGGGAAGCGAAAGAGCGCGCTTCGGCGGAATCCGTTAGACGCGGAAACTTTGTCCGTAGTCCTGCTGCAACTTACTGAGGACGTGAGAATGATTTTGAAAATGATGGTCCGGTCATTTGCGTTGTGTCTTGTTATTTCACTCGTTGCTTGTGGCTCAAAAACCGAAATTGCTAGCCCCAGCTGCGAGGATCTGGCAACGGCAAACGCACGGGGCAAGTTGTCGGAATCTGAATTGGCTGACTTAGCAGCTAAGTGTCCACGTGCCGGCGAATTTAAGCCTAGCCCTCAAAAATCTTATTAATTAGAGAATCAGCGATGAAGGCCCACGGGATCAAAGTTGCAATCGGATTGATAGTTGCGTTGCTGTTTTCGCATGGAGCATTTGCGCAAATTAGCAGTGCGGGCGTTCTGGATGACGCTCTCGGGCGTTATCAAGCCGCAGCTACTTCTTGGGGGGCCATTATTACAAATTACGCGACGTGGCTTTTTTGGGCGCTGGCCACGATTAGCATGGTTATTACCTTCGGCTTTTTAGCACTTCAAAAAGCGGATATATCAGATTTTTTTGCCGAGTTTGTTCGCTTTACTCTGGTTACCGGTTTTTTCTGGTGGCTATGTGTGAATGGCCCCGCCATGGCAACTGCAATTATAAATTCATTACGCAGCATTGGGGCTGCGGCAATTGGTGCCGGCCCTGGATTGTCGCCATCAGGAATTGTCGATGCTGGGTTCGACATATTTTTCCGTGTTTTAGATCAATCAACTGTTTGGTCTCCTGTCGATAGCGCAGTAGGAATGATAATCGGCGCAATTGTCTTGGTTGTGCTCGCTCTGGTCGCAGTCAATATGTTGATACTGCTGATCGCGGCATGGATTCTTACGTATGCGGGAATTTTCTTTTTGGGGTTTGGCGGAAGCAAATGGACTTCCGATATGGCAATCAGCTATTTCCGGACAGTTCTTGGAATCGGTGCCCAGCTCTTTACGATGGTTCTGTTAGTGGGGATCGGTCGATCGTTTCTCGATAGCTTTTATAACAACATGAGTGCGGGGATTTCCCTAAAGGAAATGGGGATCATGCTCATCGTCTCGATAGTCCTTCTTGCGTTGGTTAGTAAAGTTCCACCGCTGATTGGACAGCTTGCTGGGTCGGGGGGGGCAGCGGGGATTGGGACTATGGGCGCAGGATCTGCCATGGCTGGGGGAGCATTTGGGGCGGCAGCATTAGCGACTGCCGGCGCTTCGCTCGCAGCAGGGGCGACCTCAGCAGCCGGTGGCGCAAGTGCTTTGATGGAAGCATTCAAAGCTGCCAACGCGGCGGAGTCTGGAGGCGGAGGCGGCGGCTCGTCGTTGTCGGAAGCTACTGCTGGTGCTTCTGGGCTGGCAGCGATGGGAAGCGGCGGAAGTTCACTCATGGGCTCCTCCGAAGGCACTGGCGATGGCTCCGTGGCGGCTGCGGGCGTGACGCCCTTGGGCGCTGCAATGGGCGATTCGGGGCCATCATCTGGATCTACGGCGCCAAGCGGCTCAGGCGGTTCTGTGGCGGGCGGCGGAGCGGCGAGTTCTTCTGGTGGAAGTGGTACGAAGTCGGCGGCCGGTAAAGTCGCGCGAGTTGCCGCTGGCACTATGGCTAACCTCGCACGGGGAACGATGGATGTTGGTAAAAACAAGATGGGAGAAATTAAAGGCGCCGCGCTAGATCGGATTAGCCAAACCACAGGGGGTAAAATCGCAACGGCCATTAAAGAACGAGCTGCTGAGACCGAAGGTAATAATTTCTTGTCTGCGGGCCTCACTGACGATCAATCGACGGAGGCAAATCCATCAGAAGAAATTGCCTCGTTCGTCAACCAATCCGCGGGCGATGACGCTGCGGAACAGTCCGCCTAACAAGGAGCGTTAAATGGACGTATACGGTCTACCTCCACAGATAGTTGAACGAGTGGTTTGTTCGATTTCTGCCGCAGTGAAATACCAGATACCAGCAAATATTGTGCTTGCTGTAGCCGAAAAAGAAGGCGGCAAAGCCGGCCAGTGGAATAGCAATGATAACGGCAGCTATGACATTGGCTCGATGCAGATTAATACCAATTATCTAAAGGATCTTGCCAGCTACGGAATCACAGCGGCCGACGTGGCGACGACCGGGTGTTACCCGTATGACCTCGCCGCATGGCGTCTGCGAAAGCATATCCGCAACGACGGGGGCGACATTTGGACGCGCGCGGCGAATTACCACTCGCGAACACCTGAGTACAACCAAAGTTATCGTGCCGACCTCATTGTAAAAGCCGGTAAATGGGAATCTTGGTTGAATGAACGATTTAAAACTTACGACGTCGATCAGCGGGATCTCGTCGCAGAACGCGCAATGACAGGGGCGATTGCCACTGCCCAATACAAGCACAACACGACCAATGATGTAGAAATCAAACGTACCTACGCGCGAGCTCCAACATCGAATTATGTGCCACGCGGACTGATTGTTAGCAGCGGACAGTGAGGGTTCTATGGCGGACGAAAAAACGCTCATTAGCAGGGAGCCGTGGTGGGCCTCTCCTCCCAAGCCCGGCCAGGACGAAATGACGTGCGCCTGGGGTTGGTTGGAGTTTTACTCAGACAATTCATTTAATTTTGATAACAGCTCTCGACCAACCGACGAACAGATTAAAGAGCGAAAAGGGTGTCATACACCCAATTAATTTAGCGGCTAAAAGGGATATATAAGGTGCAGGATTTATCAATGCCACTACAGATCGCACGGAGCAATGTGCGCATTCACAACGGGACGCTTGAAGCGTTGAAGTGGATGGCGCTGCTCGCGATGACTGGCGACCACATTAATAAATATTTATTCAACGGCACCATCAAGCCGCTATTCGCAGTGGGCCGATTGGCACTACCTCTTTTTGTTTTTGTTCTCGCCTATAACCTTGCTCGGCCTGGCGCAATGTCACGAGGTCTTTACACGCGCACGCTCGGGCGCATCGTAGTCTGCGGAGCTATTTCGTCGGTTCCATTTGTTGCGCTTGGCTCGTTATTGCACGGGTGGTGGCCGGCGAACGTGCTTTTTACATTAGCCGTAATTACAGCGGTTATTTATTTGCTGGAGCTCAAGTCGACCGCCGCCAGTCTTACTGCAATATTCGTATTTGTTGTTGGTGGGGCGCTGGTCGAATTCGTATGGGCAGGCGTTGGATTAGGCGTTGTGTTCTGGGCCTACATTAAAAATCCCGCACCGGTACAAGCAATCGCTGTACTGCTAATGCTTGCTGCGCTGTCGTTAGTCAACGGAACTTCTTGGGCCTTGGCAGCGCTGCCTTTAGTGATTGCCGCCCCATTCGTCAATTTTAATGTGCCTCGACTGCGTTGGGCTTTCTACAGCTATTACCCCATTCACTTAAGCGTGCTCTGGTTAATTCGCATCCCTATGCGCAATGCCGGCTATCTATTTTTTTAAGGATTAACACAGTGAAATTTCTCTTTAGAGTTTTAGCATTGAGTGCTTCCATGATCTGCACAACCGCGAGCGCACAGGGCGTTGATAATTATTCTGGCGTGCCGATCACGTCGCTGCTCACGGTTGCCTTTTCTAATAGCAGTTCGGATCTTCGACTGACAACTGAAGAGGCCGCGCAATTGCAGGATGCTCCAAACGCTGCACTGGTTACTGTCCGGGGGCGGACTAGCACCAACCAACCAAGCGCAAAGGATGAAGCCCTGGCGCTCGCTCGCGCAATTTCAGCCCGTAACTATTTAATTAAGCGCGGTGTTTCGCCGCTAAAGATTTCACTCAACTACGCATCGGCAATGGATTTCATCGCCGACAACTCGACGCCAGAAGGAAAGCTGGAAAACCAGCGCGTGGAAATTGAAATGATTTATGTCTTGCCCGCAGCTGCCTTGCAGCCTTCATCCAATCATTAACACAAAGGGAGTTTTGACATGTTGATTCTGACAAGGCGTGTCGGTGAAACACTAATTATCGACGACGAAATCAAAGTGACGGTACTCGGAGTGAAAGGAAACCAAGTTCGCTTGGGGATCATTGCACCGGAGCACGTTAGCGTTAATCGCGAAGAGATTCAGCAGCGCATCGATGCGGATCGCAAACGCAAAGAAACCACAGAGAGGACCGTCATCAGGCGGTCCGCGACACCTTCGTAAACAAGATCACCTCAATTGGAGCTTAACCAATGAAAAAGATGCTCGTAGTATCACTAATGGCCGCTGTAATGATGCCGATCTCGGTGTTTGCAAGTGATCCCTGCGCAACTGAGCTGTGCTTATCAAGCAAAGTGGAAGCGGACAAGACCACGATGTGCAAAGACCCCATCGACGATTTTTTTAAGATCAAAAAGAAAAAACACGGTGTTTGGAATGTCGAGCGGACCCTTCAAGCGCGTCGCGATTATATCTACAACTGTCAGTCGGGTAATCGGACAGAGAAGGAATACATTTTGGCTACCTACGGGATGATCCTTAAATGAAAATCCGCACGCACAAATTACGCTTGAAACTGGTGTCCCTGGCGTTCGCTGCAGTGATGGGTGCGGGGTGTACCACCACTGATCCATCTACCGGGGAGTCGCGCGTAAGCAAGACCACTAAAGGCGCTGGCATCGGTGCAGCAGCGGGTGCGGTGTTAGGAGCGCTCACATCGAGCAGTAATGATCGCGGCAAAGGCGCGCTCATTGGTGCAACGGCTGGCGGTTTAATCGGCGCCGGAGTTGGCCAATATCAGGACCGGCAGCAGCGCGCATTAGAAGAGCGGATGCAGAATTCCGGTGTGGAAGTGAAGCGCGAGGGCGACACCTTAAAGCTGGTCATTCCCGGCAATGTTTCTTTCCCGTCTGGATCTTCGGCGCTGTCTCCGCAGTTTTATAACGTACTCAATCAAGTGGCGACGACGCTTGCCGAGTACCCATCAACACAAGTGCAAATCGTCGGTCACACTGACAGCGTTGGATCTGCGAGCTCGAATGAACAATTGTCGCGCACGCGAGCGTCTGCTGTTTCGATCTATTTGGGCGCGCAGGGCATCGCATCCAGCCGCATGCAGGTGGAAGGTGTTGGATCATCAACGCCGATCGCGAGCAATGCAACGTCTGAGGGCCGCGCTCATAACAGGCGGGTTGAAATGAAAATCATCCCAGTGCAAGGCTGATTTCTTGCGCTTTGCGGATTACTGAAATTAGGCGTGAGGGTCTTATATGAATGTACCTAAAAAGGTTTTGTCGGTTTCCATGTCCTTGCTGGTTCTTTCGGGTTGCGTCGCCTTGGATCAGTCGGTCAAAGGCATTCAGAACGCGACCAAGCCGACGATGATCACTGATTCGTTGCCTCAAATTTGCCAGGAGGCAAAAAGCAACAAAGTGAGGGCCAATGAAATATATCGAGACAAGGGATTAGCTATCAGCGGCGTAGTCCGTTCGGTAAACGAGGGCTTTCAACCTCGGTACCGGGTGTACATGAAGGCCGATCAAATCGGTATTCATGCGGGAACAGATAACCAGGCGAATGTCACAGGGCTTTCTGCTGGCGCAACCGCTCGGGTTTCCGGAGTGATTACAGATGTTTCTTATGATTTTAATGGGTGTTCGATTTCCCTTAAAAATGCCACGTTTTAGGCCGGAGCATGGGGTTCTTTAAAAAGCCCTGTGCTGGCTAGGTGTTGTTCACGTCACGCAAACGGAGTAGCAATGATGAGCAAAGAAGATACGAATTACGCAAGCAACCGGGCAATTGAGAATATTTTCGTCGGTCGTGTTGCCAGCGCACCGGAGTTCAAGCGCCACGGTGAAACTGACGTTACGAAATTTGTCTTAATTGACAACATTTATGCTGGTCAAGGCGACAACGATGAGTCGCTATCGCGGCCACTGTCTATTCGATTTACTGCGTTCGACAGTAAGGCCGAGGTCATTTCGCGCAATGTCCGCCAGGGCGATCAACTGTTTGTGACTTACACCATGCGAAATACAAAACGGACAGATGAAAGCGGAACTGTCCAGTACGGCTACGAATTCATTGTTGAGAATTTTCGGTTCGGTGCACCTGGCGCACAAAAGCGTAAAGAGCTGGGAGAGCGTAGCAGCGCTTAACGGCGTCGAAGGGGGTTACAACAATGTTGCACTATTTCCGTTTTCTGGTAGTATATACATTGTTATAACTATTTTGATCGGTGAGAGTCATGGAAATTGCAATCAAGCGCTGGGGCAATGGCGCCGGCCTTCCGCTTTCTAAGGTGCTGCGCAGGCATTTGGCTTCTGATATTGGCGACAATATCGAGGTCGATATTGTGGATGCTGGTTTGTTGATACGGCGAGTTGAAGCGCCAAAATTCACGCTGGAAGAGTTGTTGGCGACCTGCACGCCGCAAAACACTCGACTGGACCAAGATGATATTGCATGGCTGCACGACGCACCCATAGGCAAGGAAGTTTGACTTGGCCAAAAAAATATATACACCTGAGCGCGGCGACATTATTTTCACAGATTTTGACCCGGCTGCCGGCCATGAACAAAAAATGGCGCGCCCCGCGCTGGTTCTTTCGCCAACCGCATTTAATCAAAAATTCGGATTGGCGTTGGTAGCGCCCATCACCTCGCGGATACGCGGCCACGGTTTCGAGGTTGTATTCAAAGGAAAGCAGGTTCAAGGCGCCGTGTTATGCCAGCAGGCGAAGGTGATCGACTTCGCTGCACGGGGGTCGAAGCTAATTGAGCAAATCGATAGCAAATCACTGGTCGATGCTTTAGCAAAGGTTCGGCTGCTGGTTTCTTAACGGCCAGAAAGGGATTGAATACCGCTCAGTGTGTGGTGCTTTATTTTGGTTGTACCAAATCTGGTTGATCTGACGCGAAGACGGCCAGCCAACCGCGAGAGCGGAAATTAATTTTTTTAACACAGAAAGGGAGAGCGCTAAATGGCACAGTTACCAATATCAGGAATACCTACAGTCGATATCGTTGGATTGGTGAAAGTCTTCATCCAAGACCCTGCGGGCGCAACGGTGACATTCGTGTCTTGCGCGTTTATGGTCATCGGGGTTTACGCCACAATAATTTGGACGATGAAGCGATTTTTTCCAGCGAGTAAGAGCTCGGATGCCGGAGTCGCCCAATGAGACTTCTCATCGCGTTTATATTGCCTTGGTTGACATTTTTTACCATCGGTAGGCCAATCGCCGGCTTTATCTGCTTGATATTGCAGATCACTCTGATCGGTTGGATTCCGGCAACGATTTGGGCGGTGTATGCCTTGAGTCAGTTTAAGACGGACAAAAAGATCGCAGCGGCACTTGCCCGCCAATAAGTTTAGCGACAAGTTGTTTTTTGATTTAATCGTTGCCGAATCGAAGGAGCGTTTAGGTATGAAGCTAAAAATATTGGTTTGCATATGGACGGCCGCGATCGCCGCACTGCCTGCATCCGCAGGAATACCCATCGGTAATTCGGCGCTGACCCGGAGCGAGCAGGAAAGATCCAACGATCTTTGCAAGCAGGTTCGAACGATGCAGGCGGATGAACTACGGCGCACCGCGACACCGAAGGATGCTAAAGAAAAAGAAATGATTGAAGCCATCGCATCCATGTACGCATTTATTGGTTGCTCCCTTAACGGGCAGCCGCCTTCATTTTGGCAATGCGCGCTCGATGAGCAAAAGAAGAGCGGATCGTTCGACGGTGCGCTCGATCGCTGCACAGAGCAGGATAAAAAATAGATTTTTCACCGCAACACAATGCCCCCTAGTGTTGCGGTGTGTGTGATTCGTATATGTCTACTCGACAGCGGCCGGCCAGACGACGGCCTCGTTGGCCGCAAAATCTTTAACCCGGTTTGCGCCAAAAAGGAAAAAGCCATCGTTGCCGCGCTCGATGGTCAGTAGGGGGCCGCTGGTCGCGGCCAGTTTAAGTTGGGGCTGGGCGAAGTTGGCATATTCGGCCTGGGCGTCCTCCCAGCGCTCGGCCAAATCCTGGCGCACGACGCTGGTGATCCGATCCATGTTGTACCACTCGTGCAGTTCCAGCCAGGTAATGTAGGCGCAGCCGTTGCGCAATGCTTCGCGCAAACGGTTGGTGAGAGTCAGGCTGTCATTTTTGGTCATGCGGCGTCTCCGGGCTGAATAACAGGGATTAGGTTTGATAATGAACGCTAATGGAATAGCCAATACTATATGAATAATATCCGCTATTTCTTATCCTTTCGCGTTTGTTGTCATCACCGCTTATTTTGTCAACCGCGCCTTTCCCCCGGTTTTTCTGCTGTTTTTGCCGTGCTCGAGCGCTGCTGCGGACGATTTTTATTCCGCTTTGATAGTTGTCATTATCTCATGGTAAATGTAAACTATATTTGTGTGGTGAGATTCGCATTAAATTTGGGAAAAACCGACTTTTTCAGAGGATGAATGCGAATGAGAGCAACGGCGAAAGCGACATTGGCAGTAAGCGATATTAGTGCGGGCAGAGCAGGGGGTTTTTAGCATGTCGACGGCCACCAAACCGCGCAACTATCTTGCTTCGTGCTTAGCCTTATCTGCGCTGGCTTTGGTTGGTGCCGCTAGCGTTCCGGTACTGACCAAGCGCGATCACAATGTTGCACTCGCGCTTGAACGTCAGGCCACGCACCAAGCATCAACCATCATCCGGACGGAGAGTGTCGACAGTAACGGGGTAATTCAATACACAACCTGCAGCGGTGGCTGGTGCGTGACGGATACGGTGCCTGTTGATCCAGTTGACCTTGAGCAAAAGCCAATTTCGGCCATTGGGCCGGTGATCGATATTGCCGCTGTGATCGCGGCCATTCAAAAAAGCGAACAACAGCCCGGCATTAATTAATTTCAGGAGTGGGTGATGGAACGTACACACAAGGGAATTCACAAACCGAGCGCCATATTCGCTCTTTTTCTTTGCGTAGGGATTTTGGTAAGTCTCGTCATTTATCACCAAAGGCAGGTCGTCACTATCTATGAGAAGACACCCGAAGACGGTATTAATGCGACGATTTCGGATATATCGGATGACACTAACGCAGCCATTGCGGTTGGCCTCGACTATCTGATCAAAATCAATGCCGAGCTAAAACACCGCTCGATTCGCATACTGGAAGACCAGGCTTTTATCCGCAGTGTGGTCTATCACGGGAAAACTTGTACTCTGGTTCTCCACCGAAAACCGAACACGACGCGAGCAAATCCAGCTTGGCAATTCGATACGCTTGATTGCGTTGGAGAATGAAGATATGGGCAAAAAAGTAATTGAACCACTGAACCACCTCGCCAGCATCATTTTGGATGGGTTTGCGAGCCAGCATGACAGCCCCGCGTATTTGGAAGAAAAACGCGAACGTCTGGTCGGCCTCGATAAATGGCAATCTCTGCATCACCTGGGGAATTGCGGCGAAGGCGTGCAGCAATATGTTGCGCAAAAGATCGGTGTTAGCACTGCCGAACTGCGCACAGCCATTCAAGTGATAGATCGCTGTTAGCTCGATGACCTGCGAGGATTGATGACGATGAATACGACGGAGCTTTACAGAGCGAATGGCGTGGTGGTGTTTGAGTTCAATGAAACTCACGGCCCCTATCTCGTGGTCGTGGATGATGCTATGTCCCTTTACCGCATTACATTCGTTCCCCGTGATGGCAAATACTCAGTGGGTATCGCTGCCGCTTGGAGCGATGATTGTCCGGGTAAATTAGCTAATTATTCTGAATATGCGCCACATGGTTGCTCGCTGGATGAAATCACTATCGACGATGCCGGCTTGCTGGTTGTCATGTCAAAACATGACACCGCATCCACGGTAGATTTTCGCTCAGGCTTTACCGCGCAGTTGTCGCCAACCTTTGTTGAGCCGATTCGTATGGCGTTAAATCGAGTCGCCGAGTTAGCCGTTCAAAATAGCGACGTCGCAGATACCGGGGGCAATCATGGAGCATGAGCGCGCACCAACGAAGGACGAACAGGCCGGTATGGACTGGTGGAACCGAATCAGTGAGAACCTTCGCGCGAAATGGCTAACGGTGCTGCATAGCGGCCGTGCGGTCGATGCGTGGGAGGCTTACAAGCAATCAGCTGCACCGGTTGATCTGTTGGTGCAGACGCAAGCAGAAGAGGCTCGACTCTACCGCGAAGGAATTAATCAGGTCGGCACTGGAGGCGTGGTCGTTTTCTTTAATGGCGAGCTGCAGGGTTGGGTAAACGAGCTTCGCGATCCGCAGCAATGGATGGCAGGTTGTATTGCGATCGATGAGGCCGGGCGGCGTTGGCAAACGATCGCGGGCGACAACTATAACGGCGCTCTTACGTGGTTGCGTATCGATGCGGAAGCATAGGACATGAAAAATTGAACCGCTTCCTACCAGCACCCTACATGGGATTAGCTCAGGCTAATCCATCAGAGACCATTGAGCGCGTGCATCCCTTTGGCGGCCGGTTCGAGATCAATTGGCCGCATCTAATTGCGCGGCGCGAACTTCTTCTTCAAACCACCGAGCTGCCAGCTTATTTGCTGTTACCGGAGATCCACACCATTCTCAATGCGGCTGCACATGGCAATGAGCATTTAATGTTGTCAGTGCTTTGGCATACCGGCGCCCGTGTTTCTGAAATGCTCGCTCTGACACGCAAGTCGTTTACGTTAGCCGATGAGTGGGGATCACACGTGTTGCTCGAAACATTAAAGAAGCGGGGACGTCCAACTCTGGAACGCAAAGCGGTGAAACCGCGCGTTGTTCCCATAACCGATGCCGCGCTGATTGTTGAGCTGGAGCGCTATTTTGCGATGAATCCCTTGCGCAAAGATGAGCGGATATTTCCAGTGACACGCCAGGCGGTCGATAAACGGATCAAGCAGATATTGGCCACGCTGCCGCCATTTGGCATTGCAGTATCGGCACATACATTTCGCCACAGTTTTGCCTGCAATGCCGTTCTGCACGGCACGCCGCTAACGGTTATTCGCGATTGGCTCGGGCACGCCAACACGGCCGCCACGGAAATTTACACGCAAGTATTGAGCACTGAAACGCATCATTTGATGCAGCGAATCGAATTCTAAACACTTTAAAAAATGGGAGGATTTATGGGAAGGGAATTCACACCCGAACAAGAGCGCGCCACAATGGAGATATTGCAGCGCGGTTTCGATGCACGCAGCAAGGCTTACCGAGCAGCATTTAAAAGCGGTGAGATATGGCTAATGCAAATACAACGTATCGCCCTTGATGTGCTCAAGGTCATTGTTTTTGGATATTTGTGCACCGCCATTACGATTTTGGTGGCCAATAAGTTACAACTTGAAATTGATCGCGATATGCGTCCGCACTTGCTCATAAGCATCGTTCTTATTTTGCTGCCACCGTATCTTGTTTTCTTCGGCCGCAATTGTTTTCGCGCAAGGGCAGACGCCGCTTTTGACACTGCCGTTAATGATAGCTTGGGGCCTAAATGACAGAACTTGGAGTTGAGCGCCGAATGCCTACTGTCGACGATCAATATGGTCGGAAGTTTTTTCAGGCGACGGCATTTGTGCTAGCGGGTTATGAATCCAGTTCCGGCGAGTGGGGCGATTCGGATCGCAAGGACATTGCGGCCTTGCGTGAATTTTATCCGGAGTTATCGCACTGGGGAGATCTAGCTATTGGCAGCGCTTTTGGATCGTTCTCGCAAGATGTTTTAGAAGTATCTTGGGCGGACTGGATGCTCGAAAAACGCGACGAAATATTCCTTAACTACTGCTGTTGGGTTCAAACAAGAGGCGCTTGGAGTTTAGGATTAAATGAAGTTATTCTTGGCTCCGTTTCACGCGAATGGAAACATGCAATAGGAAAAATTCAGCAATGAAAATTTCATATCAACTTGGTAGAAGTGCTGCAATGTACGGCAACGCTTGAGTGGCTGCGATTCCACCAGCAGCGTTTTCCAGAATTGATTTAATACTAAGCACTGTCTCCCGGATAACCCTCCATTTTGGTTTTGGCGAAGTGGACTGCGCTTTCAATGTGTCGATTTCCGCCTGCAGCTCTGCAGACAGCTCCTTCGGTATCGATTGTGACGCGATGGTATCTTGTAAAACCGCAATTAATGCTAATAGTGCCGATGCATCACCATGCGATTGAGTTTGGCTGCCGTGCGGAGAACTGATTTGAATCTGTGAGCTGGAAACGTCACCAAAGTGATAATGTTGCGATTGCACAGTTTGCTTTTCCTGTAGTGAAAAGGTTAGCCCTTCACCCAATACACCCTTGCTCTCTAAATCCAATGCCCACTCCAATATCCTGCTTTGCACTTTCTCGACTATTGCGTGGATTTGCACATAGGAAATGCTGACGAACGGACGCATCGGAAGGTCCATGCCGTCCATCAACTCTTTTTCAATTTCTGGCGGAAAATACTGGCAAGGGGACTTTGATGAGTCAGATAACTGAATCAATTCAGGAATACCCTGATTCACATTTACCACTTTCAGTGCTGCAGCCCACTTGGAATCCATAAATAAGGGAATATCCCCGTTGTAAGGGTTCTGGGCTTTTAATTGGCCCTGGATTTTCCGATAGCTCGGTAGTTCAATCTCGGCGCCGTATCCGTTTAATTCGGCGTTAATCCAGCCAATTAGCTCAGGCGCGTCTAGTCGCCGAGCAACAACTAACGCATTGCGCAATAGCATCGTGGGTGAAATGGCGGGGTTCGTCGCCATTTGTACCAATTCGAGAACGAGTGCTGGCATCGCTTTTCCTTGCTGATCATTGCGTTAATGGCGGATGAGGTGCGTTGTTGCGGTCTGCAAACACTTGTATCTAGGTCTGCTCGATACGTCAAGATTGGGTGTCATCGTGATCCAGGCATTCTGTAGCGCCTAGCGGTATTAATTTCTGGCTGTTGCTGACTTCAGTGACGTTAAAGGCCACCGGCAACTCTGGCGTATCAATGAAGCCGCGGAAAAAATCGAAATCTTGGAAGCTCGGCTCAAGCCAAAGGTCCAGTATTTTATTGTCCAGCGGAAGAAATAGCGGGGTTGCTTTGTTGTGATATTTTGAAAATCGATCATGTGGATTAAGTGTAATTACAGCACATGAGTAGGTGGTGTCGCCGTCGTTGTTTTTGTACTCCGCATATAGCCCGCCTAGCAGCATCCCACTAGGAGAGTCCATTAAATAACTGTGTTTCTTTTTCGGATTATCTTTATCTTCGATTGTTTCAACGATTGCTGTTGCAGGAATTATGCAACGGTGGGTTTTCACTGGTTTTTTCCATAGATTATTGCTGAGGTTACGAGCGTTAAATGACGTGACTTTGGCCATTGGTTTATACCGGCCGTCCTCCCATTGCAGTTTGAACCACCAGATTGCATCAACCACTTCAATGGCTGTTTCCCGCTGAATAATTACCCCAGACATGGTAGTTTTAGGGAAAAAACGCCCCAGCGGTAACTCATTAACACCCAGCGACGACAAATAATCCCGGTATACGGTGGTTGCTAATGATCGCTGTCGTTCGACGTATCCACACATGCTGGACCTCGCATTATTTTACGATAGGTAGCTCATCCCACCGCGTCGTATAGCGCGGGGAGCGCTTGCTGAAGCGTAACGCCCAGCGTGGGGCCAATCCGGCCGCTGCAAGCGTCAAGGTACCACGACCAAACTCACAATTGGCTCTATCTAATACAGCCATCAAGCGCGCTGATCGATCGCGCGCCTCATCGTCATCGAATAGTGTTCGCTGGCGAATTTCCTTACTGGATATGTCGATCAACACGACACCTGATTTTTTATACCAATACCCCGAGCGATAAATTGATTTGAGGCCCGCTAGGGCGGCAGCGATAAGTTCGCGAGTGTCATCAGATGGATCGACTAGCGGAACCACGTGACTGGCACTGTATTGGGGTTCGTCGGTTTTAAAAGCGTTAGTGCTCACGAAAACCTGTATAGCGGCCGCGACGGAACCCTGCTCGCGCAATCTAATTGCGGCAGTGGACGCGTAGGTGACAATGGATTCACGCAATTCATCAAAACTGGTGACGACCGCCCCGAAACTGCGCGACACAATAATTTGCTTGCGCGGCGGCGGCACATCCTCAAGACCTAAACATGAAATTCCACGCAATTCGTTGCCAGTCCTTTCCATCACCACCCCGAACTGGGCACGCAGGGTTTTGGGTGACGTGTTGCGTAGATCCAGCACGCTATTAATATGCATCGCGCGCAAGCGCGCGGCAATTCTTTGGCCGACACCCCAAACATCCCCTACATCGACGCCGGCCATCCATCGCAGCCGCTCGGGTTTTGGCATTGAAATGAGATCGCAAACGCCATTAAAAACAGCATTTTTTTTCGCCAAAAAATTCGCAAATTTGGCTAGCGTTTTCGTTGGTCCACTACCGGCGCAAACCGCGAGCCCCGTCCATTGTTTAATGCGATCTTTCATCGCATGGCCCATTTCGTCTACGCCACCATAAAGATGAGCAACGGTGTCCACTCTGCAAAAACATTCATCTATTGAATATGTTTCGAGGTCCGGGGACATGTCTCTTAAAATGGAATGCACACGCTGAGACATATTTTGGTACAGCGCATAATTGCTAGAAAAAGCAATAATTCCGTGCTCTTTTGCTAAGTCGCGAATTTGAAACCAGGGCGTGCCCATTTTCACACCGAGCGCTTTAACTTCCTTGCTGCGTGCTACCACGCAGCCTTCGCCGTTAGAAAGCACGCACACAGGCACATTCGCAATGGCAGGATTAAAATTCGATTCGCAACTCGCGTAGAAGTTGTTTACGTCAACTAAAGTGAAAATCGGTGCGTTCATGGCATTAGCTGTAGCGCCGCACGACGGCCGTAACTACCCCCCAAATTTCGAGCTGTTCGGCGTCGTCGAAACAGCGTGGTTTATACGCTGGATTATCAGCGTGCAGTTCAGGACGGCCGCGCTGAATCATTAGTCGTTTGAGGGTGTATTCTGAGTCGACCACGGCGACAACGATATCGCGGGTTTTTGGTGTGACCGAGCGATCGACAATCACCTTATCGCCCTCCTCGATGCCGGGGGCCATCGAGTCACCAGCAACAGAAAAAATAAAAGTTGCTACAGGATTCCGAATCAAAAACTCGTTCAGATCGAGTTCTTTTTCCTCATATCCGATCGCTGGCGAGGCGAAGCCAGCTCTAAGCTGGTGCGACGTTATCCAACGAATATTTTGCGCCAAATTCGCCCGAAGCAGGGTCGGCGCGGATAGGCTAGGGCACTGTAAAAGGAGATTGGGACGCATATTTTGACCACTGTACATAAAAACAGGTAAAGTGTCGGCAGACTTTCGAAGATGGTCAAGCGAAATCTGTGAGGTAGTGCCGAAGCTACTCGCCGGCCAGCGTCTCATGCGTGATAAAATCGCGTTGAAACAGCACTTTTTCTGCGGAAAACGAAAGGAATCTATCGTGAGTCTATTATCGGATCGCGGCCGGGCGCTTGAGCGCAAGCTGCACATGCAACGGATGCGCACCTTCAAGCAATATCAAATCCCATCCGAGGTCAGACGCGCGATCACCCGCCATGAGCGGACATTGCGCGTTGCCATTACCCAATGCCGCATACCCGAAGGGCCGGCAGAGCTCGTCCGGTCCGAGGACGAATAGCGCGCGTGTGTTAAGCCGAAAATGGATCGTTTTGTCGAGGATTGGAAATGGCTCAAGACCACATTCAAGCATTGAACTACAGCGCACATGCGATCGAGGATCTGCAAGAGCTGGCAAGATCGCTACGCCAGGTGATGCCGGCCGGCGCTGCCACGTTACTGCGCATCTGTGAGCTACTGGATCGAAGCGTTAAATTTATTCTTCCCAATTGTGCGGATTTTTTCGATGTTGAAAAACTCGATCAAAAGCACCTGGATTTAGTGCATTTGCCATTTCCCATCGTCGCCTTCGAGGCGCCCTGGGAAAAGGATGCTCCGCTATTGGAAATCAACGGCCAGATGCAGGAGCGATCGACGCGCCGGATTGCACTCTGCTGGGAGCCGGCCGCCTTTGAATTGATACCAGGTATGTCCGGCGTCCTCGAACACTTTCCGGAGGGCGGCGTCTTCATCTTGCCGGTTTACTGGTTACAAACGACCGGCACCTGGCAGGTTCCCATCGGCTGTGTTTTCCAGCCGTATAAAAATACGGTACTCGTGCCCGACGATGACGCGCTGTTGCCGGCGTCACTGGCGGCACTTGAAAAGATGCGCGATGCGGGGCGCACGACCGCAAAGGTCAAACACTACCGCAGCGAGCCGGTTCCGATACTGGCCGAGGCGTTCGAGCAGCTGGTGGCGAAAGTGGGGCAGAACGACGCGCTAATGCAGATTATTCTGGATTGCGGCGACGAGGCCAATATGCTGTTGCAATCGTGCTGCATGATCAATTGCAGCAATATTGCGGCGACTGCGCTGCCGGCGCCGGTAGCGCTTAACCGCAAGCGCGAGGCGCGCGGTAAACAGCCGTTCTTTGAGTATAAAGTTTTACAGTTGTCCGATGAGAAGCCCGCTACATCGATCGGGCCTGGCAGCGGCGGCACTCACGCGAGTCCGCGCATGCACCTCCGTCGAGGATATATTCATACTCGAAAAGCGACCGGCCGCTCTCACTGGGTAAGTGCTACGGTCGTGAACAGTGGATCTACGCGCGGAGTTGTCGAAAAGGATTACTTGGTATGAATCAATGTGGCGGGCACGACTAATGCGTCACGAAAGCTACGAAAAATTATTTTCGGACGCGCCGGCAACGGCCGCTTTCGGGGCTGAGTCCGCGACGTGGTTGGCAACCTATCTTGGCAAATTCGATTCCGCCAAATTGCGCGACGCACGGGCACTGGCAACGGCCGCAACGCGCAAAGAGTTGCGCGAACCCACAAAGCTGCGAGATTTCCTGGGCGCAATATGGGATGCGGTGAGCCAGGAGCTTGATTGCTCCGATTTATCCGAGCAGCAGCAACAGGAATTGCAGCGCTTAGAACAACATCTGAGTCATTCCGTGCATGTGCTGCGCGTCGTTGTTGGCTACTAACGCGAAGAGCAGGGCCGGTATCGGCCCTGCTTGCTTTGCGCCGGTCACGCGTCCGGCTGGAACCCCAACCGCAAGGCCGACAGGTTTTCGAGCTTATGATTGACCTCGAACCCCGCCACTGCCACGTCAAACGGTATATCCAATTCCTCCGCTGCTTCGCGCGGTGATTTAATCCATCCCTTGAGGCGGCCGAATTCTAAATTCAGACGCATGACGAATTCTTGCGCAAAGCGGATATGCAGATTGCCGTTTTTGAATGCGCGCACTTCGAAGAGCGCGCGCGTAGCGCCTTCGATAGAGTCCCAGTATTCAAAAGTTTTTACGTCGCTGCCGCTCCAGCTAAAACCGCGCGCGCCGCAGTGCTTCGCCACGTCGAAATTCAGATTCGCTGCAACGGTGCGCAGGTCATTTAATAAATCGGCCGCGTTATTGGACAGGCCGGACACGCTATTATCCCAAGAGCTGGTCGATAACCCACCAACACGCTCCAACACCACGCGATATTCGATTTTGTAGCGATCCAGTTTGCTGTCCCCGCTGCGGTCATCCAAACGCGCGGGCCGCAACAGCCCCAGCGGCCGCCGCGCCTATTACGCCACCGCCTCAGGATGTTAATGCTACAAATCCCCGATCGGTCGGATTTTGGCTAGGCGTCGGAATTTTCATCGTTCCGATTATTTTTTCGTGGTTTACCCTTCGGCAGGGTTATTCAGCCGTTGCCCGCATTGTTGCCTTTATGTGGCTCGCCGTCTTTTTCGTGGGCATCATCAATTCCGACAAAACATCCGCTCCCAGCTCCAGCAGCCAGACGTCTCCCGCCCCACGCGCTACGGAGCCAGAAGGCCCGCGCTATGCCACCAGCACTGCAACGTATGAAGAGGTTGATGCGGAGGTCGGATGCAAAAGCAAATACAGCGACGACAAAAAAGATGACATCTTTAAAGCTCGTTTCAAGGATCACTGGATGACCTGGCGCGGCGCGATCAATCTTGCGGAAGCTGACAATGCTTCACTTAATATCGATGGGATAGGGACGCAGGATCTGCAGGTGAGTTTTGAGAGCCCGCGTGCGGGTTATGATCTGACGAAGGGAAACAAGATCACTGTAAAATTCTTAATGAAATCTGCTGGCGGTTGTTTCCTGCCTTTCACGGGCAAAGAGGGCGTCATCGTTAAGCAGTAGTCGCCGCTTACTAATAAAACAGGGCCGACTTCGGCCCTGTTTGCATTGCGCCTAAGGTCGCGGCGGGATTATTTTAGGCAAGTGCGCTGGAAGCCCGATGCGACACCCAACGGGTGCGCCGGGGCGAGACTTTAGGCTCGATGCGCAGCACGACATAGCCGGTTTTCGCGCACGCGAAAATGCCCCGAGCGAAAGGGTAGATTGATGGGTAACGCCAGAAAAAAAGGGTTAAAGCGACGGAGCCGATGACGTGCTGGGGAGAGCGCCGCTAGGCGCCTCCTTGTCCAGCTCGAAATACCGCACCTGCTGGCCATCGCGCGTGTACGCAACACCGACGTTGCGGCCGCGCAGATCCACACGTGCCGTTAGGCGCGTGTACGCCAGGTCTGCGACCTGCTCGTCCTCGGTAGTGGTTTTGTCGGTGGTGGTTTTATCCGGCCACCGCAAATAAATGCGATAGGTCATATCGAGCATGTTATGTCTCCCGTCGCTTTTGAACAATGTGGATCGGCCCCATGCCGCGCACATACGAATCGACGTGCCACAACAGGGGAATGTTATGCCACTGTTCGGGTGGCCCGCCCTCGACCTCAGCGAAGTGCGCGATCCAATGCACCTTCGTCGGGTTTTCGACATGGCCCTCATCCATCAGCAGGCGCACCACGTCGGTTGCGACCTGTTCAAAACAGTGATTGAGCGACGCCCCCAAATTTTCCGGCAAATCGCTTAAAACCACGCGCACGTCGTTATCGAGTTTGAGCACCTGCACACCGTAAGTGCCCCACAAAGGTCCGTAACCATTAAAGCGATATTTGATCTGCATGATCAGATACCTCCTGCAAAATGTCGGCAATGCCGTGGGCATTAGCCGCGCAAAGAAAAAGCGCCCAGCTTTTAGCTGGGCGCGCGCTGTTTACTCCGTTGCTTTGGTTTTTGCGGGTTTATTCCGCAGGAATTTTGGCAACCAGCGGGTTGATTCCAAGCGCTCGAACGCGCCGGCAATCATTGGGCCTTTTTTCAGGTCTTGCAGCGCATCAACCGCTGCTTTAGATACCGCTTCGCGCACTGTGGAGAGAATCTGCACTTTGTTGACGTGCGCGAGGAAGTTGGCCGGCGATGGTGTCCAGTAATCGGCCATATCGAGGTCGAGCACATCGAGCAGCACATCGCGCTCTGGACTGCGCCGATCATGATTGCGCACGCAATTAAGACTGCCGGCAGTGCAAAAGGCGAGGAGGGCGACGAGTTCGTCACTGCTTTGTTTCAACAGCCACGGCAACAAGTCCTTTTTCTTCTTCGGAAACTTCGCTATCCACGCTGCGCGCATTTCCTCCATAGCGGCGTGTGCAGGATTTTCGGCTAGGTTCTCCGCATAGGTTTCAATACGCGCGACGCGCAACGACACATCCAAGCCATACGAATCGTGAAACTGGTGGCCGAACACATCGCCCACCAATTCCGCGACCACAAACGCGAGCGCGGTGTTTGGCGCGCTGGCGAGTTTGGCCTGCATCGCCAGTGTTTGATGCGCAGTGATGCGCTGATACAGGCGCTCCGAATACCCTGCGGCGGCTTTCGGCTTCTCGGATTTTTCGCCATCTTGGGGTTTGGTTTCGCGGGCGAGGGCTTTAATGTCCTCTTTGCGAACGAGGCCGCGAACGATCTTGAGTGTGCCGTTAGCATCGATGGAAACGACGGCCCCAGCATGCGCCATCACTTCGGGTGCATACGAGTAGGCCAGCGCTTCAATAGCGTTCTGCTCGGCTTCCAGCGCGTCATGCCGAGCCGCTTCTTCGTCGGTTAAATCCTCCTCGTATTGTTTGTCGACGAGCGGTGCTAATTCTTTGTCGATGGCCTTTAATCGCTTCGCCTCTTTTGCAGTCGGTTCGCGCTTAATTTCGGGCGCTGGCTGATAGGCGCCTCTGTCGGCATGGGTAAAGCTGGTCGGTGTTTCGATCCACGCCCAACCTTCGGCGCGGATGCTCTCGCCGTGCGCTTGCAATTTCTCGGTGGCAAGGCGCTCCAAAAGCAAACCATCGACAATAAAACCGCTCTCTGCGCTCTGCGAAAACAAATCGCGCTCGACAGCGCCGCCAGCAGCAACGTAGTGATCTACGCCTACGAATTTCGCTGCGGGATTTTGGCTTACATCGATGCGTTCGCCGATGATTGCAGCACGCAAATTTTTTGGGCTGCGCTGATAGCCAAACGAATTTTCCCACACATATTTTTGCAGTTCGTGGTTATCGGTGGTGCAAAGGGCCATCAATTGATCGAGGTCCATTTCATCACCAGCGCGGAACAATTCGATAAAGCTCGGCTCCGCATTGGCCAAACGCAATCGCCGCTGCACGACAACGGGATCGACGCCAAACGCGGCTGCGGTATCTTCAATGCTTTCGCCGCCGTCGATCATGCGTTTAAAGCCTTCAAATTCGTCGGCTGGATGCAACGGTTCACGATGCACGTTTTCTGCGAGTGACAGTGCAGCGGCTTCCTTGGCGGGTACGAGGCTTACCTGCACCAGATCGCGCTCGTCATCAAGCAGGCCGCGCGCGATTAACAAGTCAATCGCTTCGTGACGACCGCCGCCTGCGGTGACGCCATACAGTTGCGAGCCTTTTTTCGTGGCCATTTCATGCACGGTCAACGCGTGAAGCAAACCATTGGCTTTGATCGATGCGGCCAGCCCTTCCAGATATTCCTTACCCCGCGCTTTTTTGCGCACCTGATAGGGCGACACCACCAATTGCGAGGCGCGCACAAAAATCATCGGGTAGGGGCTCAATGCGTTGCTAGTGGTTTCGATTGCGGTAGTAGTCATGTGTAACTCCAAGTATGGAATCGGGAAGCCGCCCGACACGGTTTGCGGCATGTGCCGCGAAATCGAACTTCAAATAACGGTGTAGTGCGGGCATTTCATGCCGGGATGAAGGGCCACGAATTTTTCGCGCGCGTACTGGTTCATCAGTTCGCAGGCTTCCGACAAAAGACCCATATCCGTAACCGGGCCACGGCGCTGGTGCCACGAATAGCGAAGCGAACTGCAAAACAGGCGATCCCCCAAACTATCCGGCACCCGGCTATCTGAGTTAGCAACGGCGCTATGCATCGCACTTTGAAAAACGGCCATTGAAACTGGGTTGTTTGTATCGACAATAATTTCGAAGAACTGCATAGGTGCCTCCTGATAATTAGGGCTTAATTCCATCCGTGAAAACCTTTCTTCTGGCGTCTGAACGCTGTTGACGTGTTGTTGCAGTAAAAGTGTGTTTTTCATCGGTGTTTAATCGCTGATCTGCTGGACTGCGAATACAGGGCACGGCCGCATTGAGGGCGGGAATCAAGGGCGTTACCGGAGGCCGCATGCGCAAGCGAGCGTAGCGAGTGCGAACGGGTGAGGATGACGGCGCAGCGCACCCTTGATTTTCGACCGCGGCCGGGCACATTCGCATCAAGGCCAGTGGGTCAGCGATCGACCGATCCGCACAACGCCTGACGACACGCCGCGCGGCGAGCGGGTCTACTAGGTAAACAACGTCGCTGGATCGATAGATCCAGCCTGCATTGCAGTTTTTTCGCGTCCGCGAAAATGGACTTTTTCTTTTTAAAATCCCTGTGCGAAGCACACTAAAAACGCAGAAAAAAAGGGCGCACCCCGAAGGATGCGCCCAGCTGATTTACTTCTTACGTTTGAATGAAATCGAGAAGTTCAAGCCGAGCCAGCTCAGCTTGATAGCAAACTCGAACGATGTACCGAAAAACGCGTTGATGAATTTCAACATGTGACTCTCCATAGTGAACAGGGCGACCTTGCCCAGCGCTACGCAGCACGCCGCAGCGCAGCACTCAAGGAACGAAGACGGCCGGAGGACGCAAGCGCTTTGCGCGCAGTCCTTGAATGCGAGAACGGCGTGGTACCCTCGCAAAAAAGCAAGATCGCAACACCACCACAACCGCCACCGGTTTAGGTTTTAGCAAGCGGAGCGCGCAGGCGTTAGCGAACGAAGAGAGGAACGATTGAGCCGGAGGGCGAGACGCATAGCGACTCGATGCAGAGCACGAATGAGCGGCGCAGCTCGGCTGCGCAACGCCCGGTTAGAACTAATTATTTATCTTTGCAAGCTTCCAGCGCATAGGCTGCTGTTTCACCGGCTTCTTGTCGAGGCACCGCGCATTGCAGCTGACTGAGTGGTTTTACATTCTGCGCACACACGATATTTTCAGTACCCGCGATAAAGTTTGGACGTTGACCCTTTGCTGTCATTTGTCGGTTCTCAATTTCAATCGATTTTTTGCATAACGCAATAGCCTGGGCTTGTTCGTTACCATCGGCAAAAGCCACTTGACCACTTGATATGCCGACCATAGCAATCATTCCTAAAATCACTTTTTTCATCGTTCTGCCTCGTTGTAGTTTGGATGCGCGACGAGTCGAATTGAAACGTCGCTATCTAAATAAGTACTCCGATTAAGGCGTTTTAACGCCAGAGAATTAACAAATTGCCAACTCCATCAACCAATACGCGCAGCGCGCCGTGGCTGTTGATCGTGTTTCTGCGTTTGCGTGTGCTTCTGAGTTTGTACCAGCTCCTCGCGTTGACCGTTGCTAAGACCTTGATCCAGCGATTCAAACAGCGTGCTCTGAATCTGACGGCGCAAGCCATCGCTACCCAGCGCACTTTTGTTTTCCAAATCGTTGAAATCCGTAAATTGCTTCATCTGGTTTAACGCGTCGAGCTGTTTAGGCAGTAAAAGCGCCTGCGTTTGCTCATCGGTCGGCGTCGAGTTTTCAAGGGCTTTGGTGGCACTCAAATGCGCTTTGTACGCATCGGGCGTGATCGGCGGCAAGTCGGCCGGATAGGCCGCTTCGCCCGGAGCGAACACCGGGAAGAACGCCGTGCCGCCCACTGCGGCGGCAGCGGCTTCGGCTTTTTCCCGGCCTGGGTTGCGTCCCTGCGTCAGCAGCAGATGGCGATCATCGTCGCCGGCGACGATCACCGGCTTGTCGGGGAATTTCTCATGGAGGGCCGTGACAACGGCCTCCAGGTTGCCCGAATCAAATGCAGCAACCGTGGGAAAGCCAAGTACCGGAGTTAGGCTGCTCATGGTGGCATAGCCCTCGCCAACGACAAGGGCAGGGGCTTTGGCCAAGCTGTCGAGGTCGCCGCCGACTACATGGAAACAGCCTTCTTTTCGGCTGTTTTTTGCGAAGCGCTTGGTCCCGTCCTCATTAATGAATTGCATCGACCACTGTTTACCGTCGCTGTCGATCGCGGGAATGAAGGTTTGGCGCGCAGCGTCGGTGTAGACACCCGGTTGCGGACTAATGCCCTTTGCCAGCATGTAAGGCGTGGGCTCCGTTACCGGCGTCAGCGTGGGCAGCATCTTCTGCACGCGCTGCGCAGTCTGTTCGTAAGCGCGATTCATTTCCTCGTCGCGCTTGTCCAATTTAGCTGCGGCCGTGGCCGCTAAATTGGCTTTTTCCTCGGGGCTTAATACATAGCCCTTGGCTTTCCATTTGGTTTCGGTGCCGAGCTTATGATTTGCGATGTAGCCAGCGGGGTGGCCATCAAGATGGCCGAAATAAACCCCGTCTTTCGCGCCTTGCTTGCCGCCTTCGACCTCGATGCGATGTTTTTTGCCATCCATCACCGGATGGTTGCCACTGACGACGCAACCCATATCGCGCAATGCTTGCGCGAATTCGGTTTCGGGCGACGATGCGGCGGGCTGGCGCTGTTGCGCTGCATCGGGCAACCATTGTTTAAGCTTGTCGAGATCCGCACCGGGATACGCGTACCAGCATTTAGCGGCGCGATCCCAGTCAATCGCTTTACCACCGTTGGCGAGTTTGCCGGCCGCGTGCTTGGCCTGCTCTTTTTCGTCAAAGGGTAGCGCCAGCCAGGTTTTTTCCGTCGCAAGGTTAAGCGCTGGCGCATTCGAGCGACCGTGAAACGGCTCGATCTGGTCGCCGCGCAGTTCGCCGACGCGCTGGTCGGCCATCGAGATCCGTTCGGCATTGAGCGGGCCAATCGCTTCTTTCATTTCGTCGATCGACAAGTCGCGCAGTTCCGCGACGGGTTCGCCTTCGTGCGACAGTGCCAGCGTCCACGTAATGTCTTCGTCTAAAAATGAGACGATATGGTCGACTGGCTTACCGTCGACAACAAGCACCGCCGCGTTATTTTTACTGTCCTGTTCACTGAGCATTACTGCCATTTCCGCCTCCTTGCGCAGCTCCTTCGCTGCGGATATGTCTTCGTCAGTCGTGTTCGGGTCGCGTCGAATTTGCTCCTCGCGAATTCGCGCGAGCTTGGCGGCCTGGTCGCGCTCATTGGTGGCCGCGTAAGCGTCGATGAGCCGTAGGCGATCGGCCAGTTCGGTTGCTGCTCCTTCGTTCGTAAAATCCTTGAGCGCTTCGAGCTGGCCGCTACTGGTTTGTGCATAGACGCGCCAAGTTGGAGAGTTATCCCCGTTCGAGGCAACGTCGATAGACCCCGACGGCTGCACTTGAGCCTTCATTTCGTCCAGAAATAGCACTATGTCATCGCTGAAGTTCATCGTTCTGTCCTGAACGATCGGATACATTTTTTCTTTGATAACTGCATTCAAATAGACGTTTTTGTGAAGCCAGTCTTCGGCTTCAACAATGCCAGATTGCAGCTGCTTCTCTTCCGTGATCTCTGGTTCAGTGGGGGTTCGCCCGTTCCAATGAATGTCTTCGATTCGATTTCGTGCGCCTTCGATGTTGCTAAAAAGCTCCTGCGCCTTGGAATACGGCGCACCCATGCTTTTTTCCATTTCCTCGTCAAATTGGCGAGTAGCCTCGCCTTGCCAATCACGAGGGATAGGGGCAGCTTCACCGCCTTCGGCGACGAGTCCTTTATCGACACCATGCACGCGCTCAACAACGCTCTGCTGGACATGAACGAGTCCGTTCCAATCAGCCGGCACCGCGAAGCCAAAAGCTTCTTGGGACGCGCGCTGAAAGACGACTTCATCGCTAAGGGGTGAAGCGGAAACCAAATGAAGGTCGCGATAAGCGTCCGCGAAATAAGCTTGCTCGATCGGCATCACGTTGTTGTCGATAAGGCGATCAACGAGTCGACCACCAGCGGGCAATGCAGCCGGATCGCCATCGAGGATCTGGCGCACGGCGTCCAGACCGATTTGCTCGATGCTGGCGCCCTGATCCAGGCTAAATTCTGGAGCGAATTCGGCCTGCTGGTCGAGATCGGCGTCGGGATCAATTTGCCGTGCCATCGATGCCGTTGTGCAAAGCACAGTGGCAATGGCGCGATTAGGGTCGTTTAGGACGATGGCCATTAATGGGCCTGTTTCATCGCCCATTTCAATTTTGCCTGCAGGTTTGGAAGCGAGTGCCGATTCGCTGGCTTGCCAGTCGATATCGGCGCCTGCAATAAACCCGCTACGGATAGGGCCAGGGTGCCCGGCAATATCCATTAGGCGTTTCAGGTCCGGGGTGTCAGCGAGAGCCGCTGCAATGGCAACCGAGGCGGGGTCATCGGCGGGACCGCACAAAATCATCGCCTTGTCGCCGGCGAACACTGCGGCGTGGGTCGTTGTTTTGGCGGCGTCTGTAGGCTCGTAGCTGCCGGGTGTAAGCGTCGATTGCATCAAGCGCTGGTCAAGCTGCTGGTTGTAGTCCAAACCCGCACTGTTCTGGACCATTTGGCCATTGTTTTGCGAAGTGCGCTGCGCATTGTTCCAGTCGTCGATTGGATTGTAGATGTTAGCCGCCTGTTGATGCAGGCTTTCAATCCCGGCCTGGGGGGTTTGAGAAAGGGGTGGGAGAAATACGCCATCATCCCTCAGCCATTGACCATTTTCGGTCTTATTGATTTGACGTACGGCGCCACTTTCCATCACCGCCTGAAAACGCGTTGCGCCCAATCCTTCGGCTTTGTCGATGATGTAGGCCGCGCTAGCCTTCTGATAATCTGCGTCATTACGCGGATCAGACAGCCGATAAAATTTCACATTGTCTACGGCGTCCGCCGACGCCGTGAGAGCAGCGGTCGCTGTGACCACCGCCGTCGACAGCGCGGCCGTTTGCCATTCAGGGTCCGACGTTGGGCCGGTTCCGGGCACACGGCGGCCATTGACCTCAGTGAGCGCTTTGCCATCGGGCCACATGACGGTTGTGACGCCGATTTCGCGGCCCGTTTGATCGCTGTACGAAATGGCGTAGGGAGCGTCTAGCTCAGCGCCGACACCTCGGCCAAGCGTTGCAACTAGGCCATTTACGGCTGCGGTAGCGCTTAAATTTTGCCAAGTCTCTAGCGGACTATAGCCAGAGACCGCTTGTGCGTGGATCTGCTGCAGTTCGTTCTCAAGGTGCTGTTGTTGATCCTGTGTCTGAATGTAGGTTTGTTCCAAGCTCAGCAAATGGCCGTGAATCTTTTCGGCATCGGCTGCTGCCCTGAAGATTTCCATCGGATCGTCTTTGAGCGCTTTGATCCACGATTTCACATAAGCGACGTGTTGGCTGGGGTCGTGCCCGATGCCGAGTTCGTCGCCAACAATCATGCTGGCAATTTCGGCGCGTAGTTCTTCTTTGGCATATCCCTCACTACCGAATGGATGCGCCAGGTCACGATCAAGGCGGGTAGGGTGTCCCGTCCAGTGGCCGAGTTCATGTAGACCCACTGCATAAAATTTTGCTGCATCATCAAACTGCGCGCGCTCCGGCAATACGATGGCATCGCGGACGGGCGAGTAAAACGCGCGATTTCCCGGTTCCTCGCGAATGTCGGCGCCGGAGGCTTTAAGCATCTGTTCCGCACGCTCGATGGGGCTCCATTCGGGCTGTGGGCGCGGTTGCAACGGCGGCAATCCATCGATTTGCTGTGCATTGAACACAGACGCGTAAAAAACTTTAGGACGCTCCAGGGCGACGGTCGTTTTAACAGCCTCGCCCTGAGCATCGATGACTGGTTTGCCGTTGTCATCGGTCTTTGTGCGCTCTTCGTTGAATTTCCAATATTGAATGGTCGTGCTTTTCTCGCCCTTGCGGACCTGAGCGCCGATCGCGCTCGCCTGTTTGTACGTGAGCCAGCGCTGATCCTCATAGCCCTGGCTCATGAGGTGAATCGCATTGATCCCCTTATATCGTTTGTCCGTAGTGGGATTGGTTGGCAGCATCGCGGAAGGCTCGCCGGGTGCCCACGGTTTTTGCCACGGCGCGGTACCTTGCTCAAGTTGCTTAATTAGGTTTTCAGCGACGGTTTCGTGAAACGGTTTTTTCGACTCCATATTCGTATCCTTTTTGAATTGCTGGTCGTCGGCGGGAAAGGTCTGCTGCGAACGGGTTCGATCGCGCAGCCCAGCTGCCACCAGAGAAGTAATGTTGTAGAGGTCTTGCAGTTCTAGGGGCCGTGTTTGCTCAAGGCATGTCTCGCGCAGCGAGCGCTCGCCTTCGGCAATAGCGATTTGTTGGGTAGGCTGAATTGCTTCACAGGCGAAGGCGTAGACTTCTTCTGCTTTTTGAATGTCATCCAGTTCTGGATAAAGTTGGTCGATCTGTTCCCAGATTCCAGCCAATCCAGGCTGGATATGGGCATGCACGATCGCGGTTAGGACGGCTTGTTTTTCGTCGGCTCGGAAGGTGTTGATTCCAAAGTGTCCGAGGAGTTCGTGCTTAATAATTTCTTCAAGCTCGTCTTCCGAACGAATGTTGGAAGCGGCAAAAGCTGCTTCTCCTCGGCTGGAACGAAATGCACCTCCGATGCGTCCGATCGCTTCTCTGGTGGCTGCTTGACCATATAGTTCCTCCTGGGTGTCGCGCACCCTAAAATTCAACGCACATACCGCTGGGTATTGCGCACAAAATTCAATGATTGCGGCTTTTACATCATCGACAGTAAATGCCATTTAAGTTGCTCCGTCACTCGTCCGAATCAAGCGCATCCACTGCGCTTTCCGCTGCATCCGACTCACTCAGCGCGTCTTCAACAAATGCACCGGCGAATTCGGCTTCGTCTGCATCGAATTCCGCATCGAAACCGGGTGTTCCGGCATCGCTTAATTTGTTCCGCACAACATCGGGCAAAACGCGATTGGCTATTTGACGGTGGGGTGCTTTAACCACTTCGGCATCGCTGCCGAATGGGGATGGTTTTGTCGTGTTGTCGGTCATGACAACCTCCTATGATTTGACTGGGGTTTTTTGCGGGTATTGGGGGCGCCCTTTGAGGTCAGGGTACTTTTCCTTGCAGGTCGGAAAGTTGCTGCAACCCCACCAAAAACCGCCGCGTTTAGCGGGTTTGCGGCTGAGGCCATGCTGGCAAACCGTACATTTGAATTGCGTGGAAACCGTTGCTCCGATTCTCGGTACCGGACGGCCGGCGCGATCGTCACAGAGGTATTTGCAGGCCGTCGGATCTTCCGCGTTAAATCCCGAACAGCCCCAGAAGTAGGATTCTTTATCTTTGTGTTTAACCCGACGCATGGGCTTTTTGCACTGCGGGCACGGGAAGATTTGGAATTTCATGCCGATGCCGTTGGTCTTAATTGACTCAACTTCGCCAGCGATGTATTGCATCAGTTCATCAATGAACGAGCGCACGTCACGCTCGCCCGCTTGGATGGCCTTTTGCTGTTCGTGCCAAAGCGCCGTCATGTCGGGGTATTTAGCCTGATCGGGCAGAATGTCGTAGAACTCGCG
>Ga0068862_100000305_pt1 | contig 53856 bp, 90 predicted proteins | sample KBSSwiS52_FD_66598 | JGI IMG/M metagenome (GOLD analysis project Ga0068862, IMG submission 66598) | Switchgrass rhizosphere microbial communities from Kellogg Biological Station, Michigan, USA - KBS Switchgrass S5-2 | ecosystem: Host-associated > Plants > Roots > Rhizosphere > Soil ...
CTAGATTTGTCCGTTTGGTACCAAGGGCGGCCGTTTTTCGTCACGCTGTGTTTGTTCCCAAGATCCGCAGTTACTCTGCGTTAGTAACTCACAGTCACCCTCTGCTGGATAGGGGGCGAGATGCCCCGCACCAAGAAGCCGGCCGGCACCGCGATCGACCCCCGCAACGGCCGCCGCGCTGACCTGGTGGTCGTCGGCGGCGCCCGGTTCGACCCGCCCGAGGGCCTGTGTCCCGAGGCCGTCCAGGCGTGGGACTCCTACTGGGAAGACGGCGTCGCCCAGGTCATGACGCCCGTCGACCGCGCAGTTCTGACCCGGTGGGTCCGGGAGATGGACCGCTACCTGCGTCTGTCCGCGGAGGCGGACATCGAGCCGAGCGTCCGCGGGTCTCAGGGCCAGCCGGTGGAGAACCCGCTCTACGGCACCGCCTACAAGGCGCTCGCGGCCGTGCAGGCGTGTGAGAAGCAGATGGGCATGGGCGCCCTGAACCGGTCGGCGTTGGGGATCGCGGTCATCACCGAGCGCCGTTCGCTGGCCGACATGAACAGCCAGTACGGGGGTGGTGGCGTTGGTGCTCACGTCACCGCAGTCGCCCGTCCGGACCCGCGCATCATCGAAGGCTGACCCGGGCTGCCAGAACTGCGATTGGAGGCCGCGCCGCGGCCAGCTGTGGCCGACGGAGGGGCCGACGGCAGTCCAGTGGATCGAGGACAACTGCATCTGCGGTGAAGGGGATTGGTTCGGCCAGCCGCTCCGCCTGCGGGTGGAGCAGCAGCGTTTCCTGTACCGCTGGTACGAGTACTGCGAGCAGTGTGGCGAGTGGCGCAGGAATGAAGGCCTGCGCGGCGCCGCGACCGGGGACGGGAAGACCCAGTTCATCGCCGCGATCGCGGTGCTGGAGATGGCCGGCCCGCCGCAGATCGCTGTTCCGTCGCCCAACATCCCGATCTCCGCGGCCTCTTTCGAGCAGGCCGACCTGCTGTTCACGGCGGCGGCGACCATGTGCGGCGGACGTGATCAGGCCGTGAAAGACGCTCCCCTGTGCGGGTATTTCACCGTCTACGACACCGAAATCACCTTCGCTGACGGTCGGCCGGGCCGCATTTTCCGGGTCGCAGCCGTCGCGGGAACCAATGAGGGCGGTCTCCCGTCCCTCTTCATTTGCGACGAACTCCACGAGTGGGGTCCGTCCGGTTCACGCAAGGCCCGCGTCCACACCGTCATCGGGAAATCGACACTGAAGCGGCGCACGCCGCGCGGCTCGGGCCGCATCCTGCGAATCTCGACCGCGGGCTTCGACGTGAACGACTCACTCCTCGGCGAGGAGTACAAGCGCGGCAAGGCGGCCCTGTACGACCCGTCGACCTCGCCGAGGTTGCTGTTCGACTGGCAGGAGGCCCCCGAAGGCCTGAACTACGACCTTCCGGGCGACCGGGAGAAGGCCGTCAAGGCGGCTTCGGGCGCGGCAGGCGTGCTGTGGTCGGTCCGGGACCGGGTCAACGCGTGGGGCCAGCCGTCGTTCCCCCGACACGAGTGGCTGAGGTACTTCGCCAACGCGTGGGTCGACATCGCCGAGGAGTCCTGGCTCAAAGACAACCCGGGCGCGTGGGCCGCGTGCGAGGGCGCCTGGGCGTCCGACCCGATGAACCCGTTCGTCGTCGCCGTCGACATGGCGTTGAAGCACGACTCGGTGGCGGTGTCGCGGATCGAGCAGCTGCGCGACCGGCGATTCGCGATCGCGTCGAAGATCTGGCGGCCCACCGGCACCCCGGTCGATCACCTGGACGTCTTCAACTACATCCGGTCGCAGGCCGTTGGCCCTGCGTTCCGCGGTGTCGTCTATGACCCGCGGTTCTTTGAGGTCCCGGGCCGGATGCTCGAGGACGAAGGCGTGCTCGCGATCCAGTTCGACCAGTCGCCGCAACGGATGGCCCCGGCATGTGGGCTGGCGTATGACCTGATCCTCGAGCGTCGGATCGTTCACGACGGGGATCCGGAGCTCGGCGCGCACGTGAAGGCCGCGGTGAAACGGGAGCAAGACCGCGGCTTCACTCTCAGCAAGGGCAAGTCGAAGCGGCACATCGACGCGGCGATCACCTTGTGCATGGGTGTCTACATCCTGCACGGACCGGTGAAGCGCCCCGAACCGCTCCCGATGATGGCCACTCTCGACGCCAAGGACCGTTTCGCCACCGACATGTCTGACGTCATGACGATTGGGTTTTAGGCGGTGACCGTGACCGCCGCCAATGCTCCGACCAACGAGATCGGTTACGTCAACCAGTCGCACGGCTCGTCGACGAACAACTGGTGGATGTACGAGGACGAGACGACGCCGGAGCTCCGGTGGCCGCAGTCGGTTCGGGTGTACGACCAGATGCGCACACAAGATGCGCAGGTCGGGTCGGTCCTGGAGGCGGTGGTTCGGCCGATCCTGCGCACGACGTGGCGGCTGGATCCGGCCGGCGCCCGCCCAGAGGTGGTCGAGCGGTGCGCCGACGACCTGGGCCTGCCGATTGTGGGCGAGAATCCGTCGCCGCCGCCGCGGACGAAGGGCCGCTTCAGTTGGCTGGAGCACCTCGAGCTGGCGCTGTTGATGCTTCCCTTTGGGCACATGTTCTTTGAACAGACGTACGAGGTCGCCGAGGACGGCTCTCGGGCGCATCTGGGCAAACTGTCGCCGCGGATGCCGAAGACGATCGATAAGATCGATGTGGCCCGAGATGGTGGCCTCATCTCCATCACCCAGTGCGGCACGATGGAGCACGGCACACAGAAGCCGATTCCGGTTAACCGGCTGGTCGCCTATGTCTACAAGAAAGAGGGCGGCAACTGGCTCGGGCGGTCCATTCTTAGGCAGGCGTACAAAAATAGCCTCCTGAAGGACCGTCTGTTGCGCGTCCAGGCGCAGACGATTGAGCGCAACGGCATGGGCATCCCGCTGTACACGGGGCAGGAGGGCGCCTCCGACGCGTCTCTGGCGGCCGGTCTGGCGATGGCCAGGGGCTGGCGGTCGGGCGAGTCCGCGGGTACCGCGATCCCGTTCGGCGCGACCCTGTCTCTTGTCGGCGTCTCCGGTACCCTTCCCGACGCCCAGCCGGCGATCGACTACCACGACAACCAGATCGCTCGCGCCGTCCTCGCGCACTTCCTGAACCTCGGCCAGCAGTCCGGCACCGGTTCCTACGCCCTGGGTGTGACCTTCGCCGACTTCTTCACGGCCTCCCTGCAGACGCTGGCGCAGCAGATCGCCGACGTCGCCACCCAGCACATCGTCGAGGATCTGGTCGATGTGAACTGGGGGCCGACCGAGCCCGCACCGAAGATCACGTTCGATGAGATCGGTTCCCGGCAGCAGGCGACGGCGCAGGCTCTCGTCGCGCTGATGGGCGCCGGAGCGTTGACCCCGGACGACCGCCTTGAGCAGTCCCTCCGCCAGCAGTACGGCCTCCCCCCGAAGCAGCCCCAGTTCCTCGTCGACCAGCCCGGCGACGGTCCAGCGCCTCCGCCGGACGTGGAGGCGATCGAGGTCCAGGCCCGCGCCTCCTATCCGGGCCAGAAGTGGCGCCACGGCTGGATCCCGTTCGGCAAGGGCGACAAGGGCTCGAAGGCCCCCGACGCGCCCACGAAGCCGTCGAGCATGTCGGATCTGGCGATCGAACTGGAGGGTCTGGAGCCGTCGCGTCAGCGGACCCACATGGCGGACCTGGGCTACACGCCGGCCGAGATCGACGAGGTGTTGGGTCCGGACCGTCCGACGTCGATGTCGGATCTGGCCGCCGAGTTGGAGGATCTGTCGCCGGCGAAGCAGCGTCGCCTGTTGAAGGCGATGGGCTTCTCCGCTGCTGAGATCGCGCAGCTTCTGGGTGCCCCGGTGCAGGCTTCGCAACCACATCCGGGTCAGCGGTACCGACACGGTTGGATCCCGGTCGGCGGCTGGCCCGGAAAGATCACCGAGGCGGTAACAGGTCAGGACGCCCTCGACGCGACGCCCACCGAGTACCGATCTGGTCCGAGGGCCCACTTCGGCGACTACGAGGGTGCGACGTTCACCGTTCCGCCCGGAGCCGGTAGTGAGCATGCGCTCGCCGAGTATGAGGGCGTCGAATACGAGCGGACCAACTCCTACCTTCGGCACGGCCCGATGGCCGACAGCCCGAACATGGTCGGCCACGTCACCGACCGGGTCCGCGAGGTGGACGCAGAGACGGCGGCCCGCATTGCCGAGATCGACAAGACGATGGCCGTGTCGCCGTTGGCGCACGACGTAGAGGTCAGCCGGGCCATCAAGGACGGCAAAGCGACCTTCGGCCAAGCCTGGCACGAGGGCGTCATGAACGACGCGACGACGGATTTCGACGAGCAGGATCGTGAGTACGAGCGCTGGCTCGCCGGAGACCGTCCCGATCTGACGGGTCTCACGTGGCACGAGGCGGCGTACGTCTCAACGTCGGCCAGCGATGAGCATTCGCAGGTGTTCGGTGAACGCTGGTCGCGTATGGCCCGGGAGATGCCCGACTCTTCGGGTGAGCCGGTCATCATGACAATCCGAGTCCCGGCGGGCACTCAGGCGATCCAGCTTGGCCAGCTCGGCTTCACGGAGGGTCCCGGCGGGCGGCAGATCATGGGCTCAGCCGAGTTGATGCTCCAGCGCGGGTTGACGATGACCGTCGTCGCCGATCATGGTGTGGACGACAAGGGCTTCCGCCGTCTCGACGTTGAGGTGGTGGCGGTCGATGCCTAGTGCCGTGACGGATCGCCGGTCGCGGATGGTCATGGACTACTCGCCGCCGATCCTGGCCAAGCCGACCACGAGGCGCATCGTCAGGGGTCCGGTTAACCGCGCTCCGGTCCAGGCCAGCGCACATATCGACGCCGGTGACGACGTCGAACCGGGGCAATTCGACGCCGACACCGCCGCCCTGATCGCCGCCCTGGCCGACTTCACTGGCGAGATCTGGGCCGAGGCCGAGTTCGACGAGTCGAAGCACCTGCGCGGCCCGGGCGGCAAGTTCCGCAACATGTTCGGCCGCATCCAGCGCGCGTTGGCCGACTGGTCCAACGGCGACGGCGCGCACGATCCGCTGGCGGAGTTCAAGGACCGCGCCCCGCTGATGGACGCCGCGAAGAAGCGCGGTGTGCCGTTGAAGCGTGGCGCGTCCCGGGACGAGATTGTCCGGGCGTTGCTGGATGACATCCGCGACAAGCGGGCTGCGGCGCGGGGCGAGGAGGCGCCGCCGAAGCCGTCGCACCGCCTGACCCTATCCTCGCCGCGCTACCGGGATCAGGACGTCGGTGTCTACGCCGAGAAGGACGGCAAGGTTTCCCTCTACCGCGAAGCGTCACCGTTCCACCGTGGTTCGAAGGTCGTCACCGTCGACTCCCTCGCCGACCTGGAGGCGTGGGGTAGGGACCATGACGAGCCGCAGGTAGCGAAGTGGGCGGCGTCGGAGCGGGGTGGCGGGAAGCCGGCCGTCAAGAAGGTGGCACCGAGGAAGGCACCGGCCAAGGCTCCGGCCGCAGCTATTCAGCAGAGGGAACGGGGTGCCCGGGAGCAGCGCGAAGCGCTGGGCATCACTGGTGAGCCAACCGAGACGGACGCCCGGATGGCCCTCTCGCGCCTATCCAAGGCCCAGTTGAAGAAGGCTTTCGCGCAGACCAATACGGGATATGTGCTCACCAGCAGGGCGAGCCTGACGAAACTCGGCGACAAGCGCGGTAAGGCGTTCGGAACGACCGCCACCGAGGAGCAGTTGGTCGACGCGCTGATCGCCGAGGTCGTCGGGCAGGCTCGTCGCGACGCTGGGCATGACGGTCCCCGGTTGGCACACGCGGAACTCGTCGACGTTGCGTTGGAGATCCACCCGGCCGCCCCCTCCACTCCACGGAAGGCACCAGCGAAGCGGGTACCAGCCACCCCGGCGCCCGCGAAGGCTGTACTACCGGGCGCGCCGCAAACGGACCTGACTCCCGACGAGCAGGCTCGTGCCCGCCGGCTGATTCGGCAGGACCCGCAGATCCTCGCCTCGATCCGTGACCGTTTCGGGCGAGTATCAACGTCGGGCAACCTCAGCCAGGACGATGCAGCCTGGCTGGAGAGCGTCGCCAAACGCGATCGGGTCTTCGTTGAGCACCTGGCGCAGGACGCGCAGATCCAGCGGATGATCGGCGAAGGAGCCAAGAAGGCGGGTCAGTCGCCGAGCGAGTACCGCGCGGCGGTCTCGGCGCGGCTCAAGGAGCTTCTCGCCGATAAGCCGATTGCGGTACGGGTCCGCGACGATGCCGCGTTGCGCGACATCCTCAGCGGTGGTCGTTTCAAGACCTCACTGGAGGGGGCTCGTCGGACCGCCGGACTCGGGAGCGACTCCGACCGTCGGCGCCTCGGTGAGCACATCATGGGCGTGACCGCCGACACGCCGGCGAGCGAACGGCCTGTCTACGGCTACGTCGCCGTCAGCGGCATCGAGCCCGCCCTTTCCGCCGGCCGGAAGTTGTCGGGTTTCGCTTTTGAGCGAGAGGGCCAGGAGGATGTTCTCAGTTCGTACGGTGAGATTCAGGTTGTTCTGAAGCCGGAGGTTCGGACGCGGACGACGGCGACGGTCGGCGACAGCCTCGACGAGATCTGGGCCATGCGGCCTACGCCCGTGGACAATCCGGGCGCGGAGTCGCTCGGTTTCCACAGCTTGGACTCCGTCATCGCTCCGGGCTTCACCCGACAGGGGTATGTCGAGGCCCAGATCCACGGCGGTGTACGGGCCGACGACATCTCAGAGGTCGTGTTCCCCGCGCAACCCACCTCGGCGACGGTTGCGGCGCTCGACGCGCGCGGCATCCCGTGGCGGGTGCTGGGCCGCGACGGGACGTCCACAGCCGGACCTTCGCCTGCGAAGGCTGTACCGTCGCCCGCCGACCCCCTTGCCGACCTCCGCACCATGGACACCGAGTCCGCCCGGGACGCCCTGGACCTGCGCAAGGTGCCGGAGCTGAAGGCGATGCTGAAGGCCGAAGGTCTACCGGTGTCGGGGAACAAGCGGGCGTTGGTGGACCGACTGGTGGAGCACCTCGGCGGCGAGGGCGGCCCAAAAGGTGAGGCGCCGGGCAGCAACCTACCGCCAGCCCGGCGCGCGCCAGCCACACCCGTACCGATTCACGACCTGATCGACGCCGACGACGCTACGATCACCGCCGCCCTGCGCGACGTGTACGAGGGCCAGTTCGGGCCGTACACCACCAAGATCCAGGTCGGCATCAGGCGAGCGGGCACCCGGACCGACAGTCGCGGCCGCGAGCAGAAGATCGAGCCGTCCATCTGGGTCGAGGGCAAGATCTACGACAAGAACGGCCACGAGATCGGCAACTTCGGCCGGGCGATCGGGCCGACCGACAGGTACTACGGAGACGTCGTACGCCGCGAGGTCTGGGCGGAACATGACATCGTCCAACTCGGCAACTCCGACGAAGACCGTGGCAAGTACCAGGGCAAGGGCTTCGGCGGCGCGTTCAACCGGCGGGTCATCGACTGGTACCGCGCGTCGGGCGTGCACGGCATTGCCCAGGACGACCACAACTTCTACGTCTGGGCGTCGCAGGGCTTCGGCTTCCGTGGCGGGATCGTCCCGAAGCAGACCTCCGAAGCGATGAGCGAGCTGATCGCCGATCTGCGAGCGGGCAAGACGAAGAACCGGTACGGCGAGCCGATCCCGAAGGCGCTGCGCGAAGCGCCCGACCTGGATGCGCAGATCGCTGCGGCCGAGGCCGTTCTGGCACGGTTGGAGTCCACACAACCCGGCCAGCCGGGCTACCCAACCGCGTACGAGGTGTCGCAGCTCGGGCGGCGTCCGGGCCAGCGGGGGAAGACCGCAACATGGTTCGGGAAGGTGATCCCGGTGCCGGCGGACGAGCTGATCCTCAACCCGGACGAGGGCGAGGTCATATCGTGACCGCCCGAGTGGACTTACGCCGGTAGACATGCGGCTGGACGATTCGCGAGTTGTGTCGTCAGGCAAGGGTATGGATACCGCCGATATGCGCATACAGGTCGTGAAGCACGAACTCAACCAGGGCGCGCTCGCTGGCTTCAGCAGCACCGTGACCGACTATGCGGCACTGCTGGTCATCGCCGCACTGGACTCCTTCGACCAAACCGCACTCGACCAAGCCAATCGCGACGGCTACCGCGAGGGCTTCGAGGCCGGCCAGCGGCACTGCCGACATAGCTGAGGGGGTCGCCTCGTGGTCCAGCCCGACCCGATCGTGGTGCAACGCCAGAACGACCTGTTCGACCTCTGGCACGACTTCGCCGACGCGCACGCCGACGATCCCGACTACGACCCGGACGACGACCCGGAGTTCCACGCCGAAGCGCGGCAGATCATGGGGCTATCGGACACCTCCCGCTCCACCGTCCCCGACGAGGACGACGCCGTCGAAGCCGGGGGCAGGTGACCGTGGACTCCACCGACGTCACCGAGGTGCTCGCCGCTCGCACCACCGAGGAGTCGGGCGGCGGTGGCGGCGGTAAGCAGACCGCCCACGTCCAGTCCGGCCCGACCGGCGGCCAGTTCACCTCCGGCACCACGTCGAAGTCGACACCGACGAAACCGGCGGTGAAGAAGCCGGCGCCGAAGCGGTCGCTGCCCGGGTCGCAGGTCACACCGATCGCCAAGAAACGCCAGACGCTGAGCCGCAAAGGCCCGAACGATCCTGAGCAGGTGAAGCAACTCCAGGCACTGCTGAAGGAGCTGAAGATCTCTGGCCTGGCCGTCGACGGCAATTTCGGCGGCGACACCGAAGCCGCAGTGAAGGCGGTGCAGGAGAAGCTCGGGCTCAAGCCCACCGGCCGCTGCTCGGCGAGCCTGCTGGGCACGCTGGAGAAGGTCCACGCCCTGTCCCCGTGCGTGGTGCGCGCCTCGTCGCAGGTGCTCGCCGCCGCCGGTCCGGTCGGCTACGACGAGGACGAGGTCACGGACAAGGTCGAGATCGCGCCGGGTACGTGGGTGTGTGCGCACGCCGACGGCACGGTGTCGATGCGGATGGCGTCGGACGCGGCCCGGCAGTGGGCTGAGGCGGTCGTCGAGATGGCGGACGAGGCCGGCCAGGACGAGGGCGACGAGCCCGACGCCGGGGAGGCGGGGGAGTACGTCTCGGCGGCCGCCGAGGAGCCCGTGGGCGAGCCTGTTGAGGCTGCGGCCGGGCACGACACGACCATGGGGCACGACGAGCTTCACCATTGGTGGGTCTACGAGGAGGGCCGCGAACGGTGGCACACATGGACCGAGCTTTACGACCAGTTGCTGCCCAAGGTTGGGCCGGTCAAGGCCGCGGTCTACACGTCGGCTTGGTTCAAGGAGAGGTTCGGCTTCTATTCCGGCAGTGACCTGAATCGTCTGAAGAACGGGAAGCCGCCGCGTGGCGAGAAGGTGGGGCCGGGCTGATGGCCAAGAAGTCCACGCCGCCGCCGCCGGTGAAGAAGGCCGTACCGAAGAGGCCTCGCAAGTCCGTGAAGCCAAAGGCGTACTGAGCTAACCCGGGCGAAAGCCCACCGACCGAGAGGCAGGTGGGCTGATCGTGCATGCCCAAAACCAGGTCACCGCGGCCGGTTCAGAACCCTACGGCGACGTGTCGTATGCCGACCCCGGCTATCAGGACGACAAGAAGAAGCGCTACCCACTGGACAGCGAGGCGCACTGCCGCGCCGCATGGTCCTACATCAACCAGTCCGGCAACGCCGGGAAGTACTCACCGGAGCAGCTGAAGCGGATCAAGTCCCGCATCAAGGCGGCCGGCAAGAAGTACGGCATCGAGTTCGCCGACGAGGGCAAGGTCACCGCCACCGCTGGCACCACGACGATCGTCATGAACGACACCGGCGGTCGGGAGCTGCGCGACGCACTGATTGCTGACGCCCTGAAGTATGTCCGCGCTTCCGGTGGCGAGTTGCCAGAAGCGATGCGCCTCGGCGTGGGCCGGGGCCGCCGCGACGTCTGGGCCTCGTCGGAGCTGCGCGACATCGAGTTGGCCCGCCCCGGCACGTGGAAGCTCGCCAGCGGGCCGCTGACGGTCGACGCGGAGATGCTCGCCGACGCCGCCCGCTTCGCCAATCGCACCGGCGCTCGACCGGGCTACCTGAAGATCGGCCACACCGACACGAGGTTCATGGCGGCCGACGGCGAGCCCGCTTTGGGCTGGCTGCACAACATCCGCCTCGAAGAGGACGACGAAGGCGAAGTCCTCATGGGCGACCTCACCGACGTCCCGGAGTGGCTTGCGACCGCGATCCCGAAGCACTGGCCGGACCGGTCCATCGAAGGCTATGCCGACTACGAGCACGACGGCGAGCGCTACGGCCTCGTCGTCGACGGCCTGGCCCTGCTCGGTGTGACCCCGCCCGGCATGTCGTCCATCAAGTCCTTGCGTGACCTGCCACAGGCACTCGGCCTCCCGGTGGCTGCGAGCAACGGCACCCGCATCGTCGCCAGCTTCGGCGACCCACACACTCCCGCCCCGGTGGCGGAAGAACCCACTATCAAAGGAGCCGGGATGTCCCTGGTCAAGTATCGAGAGGCACTGGCCGGGCTTCCGGACGACGCCTCTGAGGAAGACGTGATGGCCGCACTCAACGCGGTTGGCTTCGTCGAAGATGGCGGAGACGCCGAGCTGGCTCCGAGGGTGCCAAGCCCCGTCGCCGCCGCCGCCGCGTCCGGTGCGATCCTGCTCGACCCGGCGCAGTACAACGCGCTTCGGGTTCAGGCGAAGCGCGGCGACGAGGCGTGGCGGCTGCTGCGCGAGAACGAGTGCGACCGGATCCTCACCGAGGCGGTTAAGGCGGGCAAGTTCCCGCCCGCGCGGCGCGACCACTGGAAGGCGCTGTGGGCGGCGGACCCGGACGGGACGAAGAGCACCATCGAGTCCCTCGCCGCCAATGTCATTCCGGTGATGGCGTCGGGCTATTCGGGCGTGGGTGAGGATACCGAACAGGATCTCATCTACTCCGCCATGTACCCGGAGTCGAGGGGTGGTGACCTCCGTGGCTGACTACACCGAGGTCATAAAGGGCTCACATTCCACGTCGCAGGCATCCGGCACTCTCGTCGGCGGCAACGTGGTTATGGTGTCCGGCTCGGGAACGGTGGCCGTGGCGACCGCCGCCGGAGCTGGCGCCGTTTGCGGGGTTGTCGGCAATGATGCCGTCTCCGGAGCGAAGGTTGACGTGATCAGCGGCGGCGTCCACGACCTCGTCTGCCAGGGCGCGATCGTCGCCGGCACCCCGGTCACGGTGGGCTCGGTGAACGGATCGGTCGCCACGATCGGCGCCGCCACCTTCGAAAAGATGATCGGCATCGCACTCACTACTGGAGTGGACACCGCCCTCGTGCGGGTCCGACTCTACCGATAAGGCCGGAAGGAGACATAGACCATGCCCCACGTTTATCCCCCGGCTGCACCCACCATCTCTGGTGACACGCTCACCATCAGCCGGTTCCTTGGGTCGCCCACCGCCGTGATGCGGCGGCTGCGCACCCTGACGGAGAACCGTTTCATCGCCGACGTCCTGCTCTCGGGCAAGTTCAAGGTCACGGGTGGCTCAATCGTCTACGAGCAGTCGGAGTCGATTTTCACCGCGAAGGCCCCCGAGGCCGTTGCACCTGGATCTGAGTATCCGATGACCACCGCGGCACCCGGCTCCGCTGCCGTGGCCGCCATCACGAAGTGGGGCCAGGACGTCCCGGTGACGGACGAGAACGTCGGTCGTTACGGTGGACGGGCCGTCGAGATCGCCCTGATCAAGATTGCCAACTACCTCGTCAAGCAGGTCGACGCGGTCGCCCTGGCCGCGATCGCCGCCGCGGTCACCGGCACCCGGGCCGCCGGTTCACCCGGCGGCGTCGGCTCGGCCCGCGCGTGGTCGGTCATCACCAACGACCCGGCCACGTCCTCGGCGCCACTGCTGGACCTGATGGGTGCGGCGGCGGAGATCCGGGCACTGGACCAGGGCTACGAGCCCGACATCGCGGTCATGAACGACATGAGTCTGGCTCGGCTCGTAGGCAACGCGGCCGTGATCGCCGGCCTGTCCCGTGAGGACCGCACCACCGTCACCTCGGCCGGCATCGCCGCCGTACGAGAGATCGCTGGGCTGATGCCGCTGCCGACGAACAACCTGCCGGTCGCCTCGACGGTATTCGTGCTCGACTCGACCATGCTGGGCGGGATCGGCTACGAGCAGATTCCCAGCCCCGAGTACCAGGGAGACCCGGCCAACGGGGTCGAGTCGTTCTCACGGCGAGACCCGGCCGCGTCCGACAAGTGGATCCTCCGCGGTCGTCGGCCGGTCGTGCCGATCGTCCAGGAGCCCGGTGCCGCTTTCAAGATCACGGGGGTGTGAGCCATGAAGCATCAGGTGGTGTGGTCGGCATGCTCGGTCGACAACCCCGAGACGGGTGAATCCGTCATTCTCAAGACGGGCGAGTTTCTCCCCGAATGGGTGGAGGACTACACGAAGTTCGTACTCGTCCAGACTGGCGCCGTCAAGGCGGTCGGTGACGACACCGAGCCGGCGGCGCCCAGCCCGGATCCGGTGCGGCTGATCGAGCATCCCCCGCTGACCAGCGACGCCGCTCTGGCCGAGAAGGACACCCTTGCTGGCGCTGCCGCAGCTCGACTGCGGGCGGCTAAGGATGAACCGACCGATGACGGCGACAAGCCGAAGCCATACGCCTCGAAGGAGGTATGGCTGGCCTATGCCGTCAGCCAGCGCGAGGATGGCGTGTCTGAAGAGGACGCGACTGCAGCACTGACCGACAAGACGAAGGCCGAACTCGTCGCCGAGTTCGGCGGCTGAGGGTAGGCAGCCATGGCGGACCTCTTCGACCTCGTAGATCTTCCGTCATGGCTGCAGGTGCCCTCTGTGGACACCGAGACCGCGACCCGGGTCCGGCGCTACGCGAGTGGGTGGCTCAAGTCGGCCACCCAGCTCACCGCGTGGCCGCCGGATCCGGTACCGGACGACATCTGGGCGTGGGCGATCGAGCTTGCCGCGATCGCCTTCCGGAACCCTTCCGGCGCCGGGAACGAGTCGCTGGACGACTACAGCGTCGGCTACGACGGGGCGCGGCGGAAAGAGATCCTGGCCGCCGCCCGGCTGGCGTACTCCGGCGCCGCCGGCCCGCTCTACAACTTCCCGGCCTGGGATTGGTCGTGGACGACGGTGCCCACCACGAACCCGCTGACGTCATGAGATGAGGACGCCATGACCCACCGCTACAAGGCCGACGCCGGCTTGGCCGCCCGGGCGCGCGTGGCCGACCCGGACGTGTCCGACGAGTTGCCGGCCGAGATGCACGACCTGGACATGGCGCCGGGCACCGAGGTGGAAGTAATCGGCCCCGACGACGAGCGCGACCTGGTGCTGGTGAATTGGACCGACCGCAACGGCACTCCGCGCACAACGTCGCTCACGGCCGAAACGTTCGCCGACGACTTCGAGGAGTGCTGAGGGCTTGACTCGCCGGATATCCCATCCTCTCGTGGTCGGGGCCGCAAGTGGCGAGGGAACTCTGTGCGCAGCGAATGGCTATCGCTACATAGAGAAGGACGGCAGGAAGACGGCCGAACACCGCTGGGTGATGGAGGCCATGCTCGGGCGGTTCCTGCGGCCGTGGGAGAGCGTCCATCACAAGAACGGCATTCGAGACGACAACCGCCCCGAGAACCTAGAACTCTGGGTCAGGCCTCAACTCTCCGGCCAGCGCGTCTCCGATCTAGTGGCGTTCATTGTTGAGAGCTATCGGGACGACGTTATTGCGGCTCTTTTCCAAGGTGCGGACAAAGAGATTGTAGTGGTGCAAAATGGCAGTTAACACTACGACAAGATTCGCCGCAGCTCAGGCGGCGGAGGCAATCCACCTCAAGACCCAATCGCCCGCCGCTGGCACCGTCTACGGCCTGCTCGGCACGTCGGCCACCGTACCCACCGACGCTGCGACGACCATCGCGGAGACCGGTGTCACCGAGTACACCGCCACCGGCTACGCGCGGCAGGCGATCGCCTGGGGCTCGGCCACCGTCGCCAAGCCGTCCGTGATCGCCAACACCGGCACGCCGACGTGGGGACCGTTCACGGCCGGCACGGGCGCGATCATCCGGTACCTGCTGATCGTCACCACGTCCTCGGGCGTCGGCAACGTCATCGACGTCATCCAGCTGACCGCTGACCGCACTCCGGCTACAGGCGATTCGCTCCAGGCGGCGGCTAGCGCCATTACAAGTACGATCGCCTGATTGATGGGAGTCGATGTGACCGAGCCGGAGCGCGACCCCGCCACCACCATCGTCCGGGCCATCGGCGAGCAGGTATGGCATCGCGACGTCGACCCGAAGGGCGAGCGCGGACTGCCGGCGTGGGACCTGCTGGCCCAGGCTCACCGTGACTCGGGTGCGGCCCTGGCCGAGATGCGGGCGATGCGCCTCGAACTGCAGGCGCTGCGCATCGTCATCGGCGCCTTGGCCGGTGCGATCCGTACCGGGGACCCGGTCGATGCCGGTGCATTGTTGGCCGAGGTGGACGACAGCCTCGCTTCGACCCGCGCCAGCATCCGCGACGCGCGCACCGGGTAGGTGAGTCGTGGCGTTCACGATCCCCAACGCGCTGAGCCCGGGTGATACCCAGGCCCAGATCGACAAGGTCGACATCGACATCTGTGTCGCCGGCATGCTCGGCAACGGGATCATCTCCGGCTGCGGTGTGGCGAGCTCCGGCGCGGCCAACGGGTCGTCGGTGGTCACCGCTGGCCAGATCCGCTTCACCGACACCCTGACCACCACCACCGGCCCGACGTTGCAGCACGCCGCCAACGCCACCGGTTTCGATCGCTTCGACCTGATCACCGCGCCCTCTGCCGGTGGGGTTCCGGTCATCACCGCCGGTACGGCCGCGGCCACGCCCGTCTTCCCCAACGTCCCCGCCTCCTCGGTATGCCTCGCCGCCGTGAAGATCCCCAACGGGCACACGACCGGTTCCACCATCCCGGCGTCGGCCTATGTGGACAAGCGGGTCTTCGTCCCCGACGCGTTGTTCCGCAACTCCCGCGCCCAGCACAACCTGGTGCAAGACACCGACTCGCTGATCACCCTGATCGTCAAGGGCAAGTCGGGGGCGCCGTCGTGGCCGCTGTTCCAGGTTGACGACTTCAACGACGCCCCGATCTTCGCGATCGGTAACGCCGGTGGCGCGACGTGCAACGACAACATCGCGACCGCCTACACCATCGTCGGGCCGTTCTTCTTCGCCGTCGACATCTACGGGTTCATGTGGCGCGGCAAGCAGGCCTCGTTCGCCTACGCGGGCCCGCCCGGCAACGCGATGGCGTGGGGCGACTCCAACCACGAGGTCTACCAGTCGACTCGGCTGGCGAGCACCTGGAACTGGGGCGTCGTCGCCGGCTGCACGCTGACCACCACCGACCTGGGTGCCCCGCCGACCCTGTCCCCGACCGGGTTCCGCACGGCACTGCGCATGACCATCGTGGGCTCGGCCACGGGCTGGATCGGACAACTCGGCGGCGCGAGCGCGCTGAGTGGCTTTGTCGCCGGCAGAATGGTCAGCTGCGTGGCCTGGATGCGCAAGTCGTCCGGCACGGCGCGCACGGCCAACATCAGGATCACCTGGTTGACCGCAGCCGGCGCCGCCGTGGGCTCCGACGTCAACGGCACCGGCGTCTCGATCACAGGCACCACCTGGCAGAAGTTGACGATCGACGGCGCGATCGTGCCCGCCACCGCGACTCGCTGCGACATCCAGATCCTGGTCGCGACTGGAGTCAACGGCGAGATTTTTGACATCTGCGGCGTTGGCATCATGAAGGACCAGAAGGTCGGCGTCTACGCTCCGCCGTTCGTGGCACAGGCCACCGGCGGCGGCCCAGCCACAACCGAGAACATCGCTCTGGCTGGTGACCGGTGGACCCGCACCGACACGCCCAGCGTCCCCGGCACCCGCGAGTACGTGTGCCTCGTCGGAGGGTTGCCCAGCGCGCAGGAGTGGGGTGCCCTCGACGCGACGAGCATCGAACGCATCGCGTCCGACCAGACCAACTCCACCATCACCCTGGCGACCCTGACCGACTTCGACTTTGTGGTGGCGGCGAACACGCCCTACAAGTTCGACTACGAGATCTGGTTCACCAGCGCCGCCGCCACCACTGGCATCCGGTTCGGCTTCCTCGGCCCCGCGTCGCCGACGTACTTCGCGGCGGTCAACGAGACACAGATCAGTGCCACCACCTGGGTCACGTTCACGATCAACTCGTTTACCGCGTTCACATCTCCCGGCTCGTCTGGCGCGGTCGTCACTCCGGCGCTGAACTTCGCCCGGATCTCGGCCACGCTCGTCAACGGCGCCAACGCCGGCACCGTGCAGCTTCAGTTCGCCAGCGAGATCGCCGCAAGCGCGGTTGTCGTCAAGGCCGGCTCCATCATGCAGGTCACCTGATGGCCGCTATTCAGGTCCGGGGCGCCAACTCCACCCTGCGGGGTGGTGACCCGCTGCGCGAGCAGCCCTTCGTGAAGGGCAAGCCCGTCCGTCGACCCCGAACCGCAGCGGCCGCCGTCCCGGCCGCCCGGGCCACGTACCGGTAGAGAGGCAGACATGGGCTACCTGTACATGGCCGTCCCGAAAACGTCCCACGCCCTGACCGAGGTCGCCACCTCGGCGGCGTTGAAGACCGTTCTGCAGATAGCCACCCCATCCACCACGGATATCCGCGTGCACGGGTGGGGCATCTCCTTCGACGGCATCGATCCGGTGGCAGCGCCCGGGCAGGTGACCCTCATCGACACGGACGTGGCCGCGACCACCGGCACGAGCCTCACGCCTGAACTGTGGGAGTCCGGCTTCGGGCAGGCGTCGCTGTGTATCGGCGGCACCGCGCTGACGGCGTACAACCTGACCGTGGAGGGGACGATCACCGCCTCGCGGATCCTCGACGTCCAGAACATGCACCCGCAGACGGGCTACGGCGTGTGGTTCCCGGAGGGCCGCCGCCCAGCTGTGCGGGCGTCGCGGTTTTTGCGGATCAGGACCCTGTTCGCGGTGACGATCAACTGTGTGCCGTGGTGCGTTTTCGAGGAGCCAGCGTGATCAACTCGTAGGGACGGACGGGTAGCTGATGTCGGTCTCCTCGAACGTCTTCCGGTCCCGGATCCCGTCCGCCGCCGCTGCCGTCGTCCACGCAGCGGCCGGCGCGGCAACGTCAACCACCACGGCCGCCGCGGCGCTGGGTCTGGTCATCGCCTTCGGCGGCGCCGCGACCTCCACGACTTCGGCCACCGGAGCGGTCACCCTCACCGGCGCGGTCGTCGGCACGTCCGCGTCCACGACGTCCGCCACCGCGGCGCTCGGCATCCTCACTCCGGTCGCTGGTGCCGCTACCTCGACGACCAGTGCCGCCACCAACCTCACCCTCATCAGTCCGGTCGCGGGCGCGGCCACCAGCACCACCTCGGCGACTGGTGCTCTGACCGTTGTCGTTGTCCACGTGGCCGCCGGCAACGCCACCAGCACCACATCGTCCACGGCGGCGCTGGGGATCCTCACCCCGATTGCTGGGGCGTCGACCTCCACCACCTCGGCTGCCGCGGCGGTCACGCTGAGGGGCGCCGTCACCGGGGCCGCCACGTCGACCACGTCGGCGGCAGCGAACCTGATCCGGCTCACGCCGATCGTGGGCGCCGCGTCGAGCACGACCAGCGCCACGGCTACCCTGGGTGCCGTCTTGGCGTTCGCTGGTGCGGCCACCTCGACGACGAGCGCCACGGCGGCCCTGACCAAGTTGATCCCGCTGGCCGGGGCTGCGACATCCACCACGTCCGCCGCCGCCGACCTGTCCATCGTTGGCCTGCTTCCCCTGGCACTCGACGGAGCCGCGGCCAGCACGACCACCGCCGCGGGCGCGCTCACCTTGCGCGGAGCCCTGACCGGCAACGCCACGAGTACGACGTCGACGGCCGGTGCACTCGCCGTACGGGGCGCCGTCACCGGCTCGGCGACGAGTACGACCACCGCCGCAGGCGCGGTGACTCTGCGGGCCGCCCTCACCGCCGCCTCGACGAGCACCACCACCGCGGCCGCAGCCCTCGGCCTACGCGCCGTCTTCACGGCCGCCGCCACGTCCACGTCGAGCACCACCGCCACGCTCGGGTACATCCGACTCGTCGACGGCACGGCCCTGACCCTCACCTCCGCCGCCGCCGCCCTCGACATCGTCTTCGTCGGCGGCCTCACCTACCGCCCCAACGGTGCCCACACCTACCGGCCGTACCTCATCGGCGACGTCCCCCGCCCGGGTACGGGAGATACGAGCGCACCGGGTAGCGGGCTGACGATCCGCCCGTACGCGGGCGTCACACCGTAGGGAGGCCCGATGTTCACCGTCGTCAAGTTCGACGCGCACCTGCTGCACCCGTCGGAGCGCGTCACCGAGGCGATCGAGTGGGTTCGCTCGCTGGGCGTGGAGCCGAACGACGTCCAACCAAAGGGCGTCATCCTGCTCCACAAGGGGCGCTACCAACTGCACCTGCGGCAGATCGTCCGCAACGAGGAGGGGCACGCGCGGATCGACTACGTCGTCGACGAGCTCGTCACGACCCCGCTGGTGGTGGACCTCGGCTCGGAGAAGAACTGGCCGACCTGCCTCAACGAGCCCATCACGATGGCGTCCTGAGCCGTGGGCCGAGAAAACGTTCTCCTCGCCGGCCGCGCCTTCCTAACCACGTCCGGCGCGCTTGCGGACACGTGCACGGTGCAGCATCCGACCGGAATGTCGACCAATCCGGCCAACGGGGTGGTCACGCCTACGTTCTCCACCGTCTACACCGGACCGTGCCGGTTCCAGGCCGCCACCGCGATCCAGGCCGGGAACAGCGAACTGGCCGAGGCGGCGGTGCGGCTGGCCAACTTCGAGCTTCAGCTGCCGGTGGTCGGCAGCGAGGGCATCGAGACTGACGACGTGGTGACCTGCGTGACGTGCCTCAACGACACCGATCTGGTGGGCCGGACGTTCGTGGTCACCGGGGCGAGCCGCAAGAGTCACGCGACGACGCGGAAGCTCCCACTGTTGGATGTGCTGTCGTAATGGGCCTCAAGGTCAACGGCATGGACGACTGGCTGGCCGACCTGAAGTCGCTGCCGGAGCGGGCACCGAAGGTGTTTCGCGGCATCGTCAGCCGCGCCGGTGTGCAGATCAAGCTCGACTGGCGGGCCCGGTGGAAGGCCATCTCCAGCGACCACGGTCACATTCCGCACCTGATCCGCAGCATCGGCTACGACATCACTGAGCACGGATCGGATTTTTCGCTTGAGGTCGGGGTGGATCCGAAGAACCGGCAGGCGTTCCTCAGCAAAATAATCACTTTTGGAACTCTTACGAGCGCTCCCCACGACGCCGGCCAAGCCGCCTTGGATGCGGAGCTGCCGAAGTTCGAGCGGGCCGTCGGGAAGGCCGCCGCCGACCTGCTTGAGGGCAAATGAACGACTCTCTCGACGAACTCCACGCGCAGGTCGCTCTCGTGGCCCTCGGCGGAAACTCGGACATCGTCCACGTCTACGACGGCGTGGTCCCGAGCCCGACACCGAACCCGCCGTACGTCCTCCTGTACCAAAGGATCCAGTGGCCCCGCGACGGACTCGGCACCGCACTGACGTCGACGCAGAAGACCATCACGACCACCATCACCGCCCACTGCGTGGGCCTGTCCCCGCAGGCCGCGCGCGCGGTGCAGATGCAGGTCCGCTCGACGCTGTTGAACCTGCGCCCGATCATCCCGGGTCGCAACTGCTCACCGATCAAACAGGACGAGCAGCTGGAGCCGGACCGCGACGAGACCACCGGCCGCCTCGTCATCGATGCGATCTCGACGTACTCGTTCAGTTCCACCGGCTGAGTCCGGCCCTCACCCATCCACATAGGAGGCGCGTCGGATGACGCTGCAAGCATCCCAAACGGTCGCGCCGCCCTCCAGCGGTGTCCTGACCACGCCAGCCGCCCTGACCCCGGCAGCGTCCGACACGATCTCGGCGGACAGCTTCGGCCCCAACGGCCTGATCATGTTCGTGGTCACCACCGGCACCACCACCGACGTCACGGTGGCTGACCCGACGGTGACGCAGCAGGGCTACGCCGGCACCGTCCCGTCGCTGGTCGGTACGGCCACCGGGCACCGGGCGGTGTTCATTCCGCGCACGGCCATCAACTACGCCACCGGCGTCGCCACTGTCACATTCTCTGGCGCCCGCACCGGCGTTACCTACTACCTCCTAAAGGTGTAGATCATGTTCGCCGTGGTCCGGCATCCGGACATCGAAACCGTCGGCATCGTCCCGCAGGCCGCCTTCGAAATGCATCAGGCGAAGGGCTTCTACCGCGTCTCCGAGTGGCGGGAGAGCCCGGCCGACTTCTACCTCCCCGACTACGCCGACGGTGTCGACCTCGACGCCCCGGTGGAGGAAGAGCCCAAGAAGCGCCGGCCGAAGAAGGCCGACGACGAGCAGCCCGAGCCCGACAACGAGCCGGAGACGACTGACGAGGAGAGCAACTAATGGCCGTTGTCATCATCGACGGGCGTGTCCGGGTGTACTGGCTGACGGCGTGCAGCAACATCGCGTTGCCAACCGTGGCCGAGCTCAACGCTGGCACCAACCTGACCAGCTACATCAACCCCGACGGGCTGGACATCGGCAACACCACCGGCAAGGTCAACGTGGGCAACGTGGGGTCCACGTTCACGCTCGAGCGGATGGGGCGACGTAACCCGACCGTCTCCCTGACCTGCCACCACGACGCGACCACCGGTTCCACCGATCCGGCGTGGAGCCTGCTCGTGTACCGCGCCACGGGGTTCCTGGCCGTGCGGCTGGGTGTGGACACCACGACTGCGTGGACCGTCGGTCAGGGCGCTGGCGGCACCACCGGCTCGCTGGAGATGTTCCCGGTGGAGTGCGGCGAGTACATGAACCAGAAGCCACAGCCGGACGGGTCGTGGGACTTCACCGTCGACCTGGGCGTGTACCTCGACCCGAACAAGCGAGCCGTCGTTGCGTAGCTTCGACGACGTCCGCAAGCTGGCCAGCCGGCGCACCGTCACGGTGCCGCTCTGCCTGGCCGGCGAGCTCGGCGACGAGTACGAACAGCTCGAAGCACAACTCGCGGACGTCAAGCCGGCCACCAACCTCGCCGACGCCTCACCGCGGCGCGCCATCGTCGACCAGATGGAAGCCATCCGCGAGCAGATGGTCGAGGCCACCGTCGACTTCCACCTCCGTGCGTTCTCCCCGCGCGCGTGGGGCATCTTCTGGGACTCCAAGCCAGAGCGGGCCGAGGGTGAGTCTGCGAAGGACTGGGACGAGCGCATCTTCCCGTTCTGGTGCGATCTGGTGGCCAAGTCCTGCGTGGACCCCGAGATGGAGCCTGAGCAGGTAGCGGAGTTCGCCGAGGATCTGAACAACGGCTCGTGGACGCGGCTGGTCAACCAGTGCATCCTGCTGAACCACCGTGAGGTGGATGTCCCAAACTTCGCAGCCGCCTCCGATCTGAGCCCGGACTCCGAGCAGACGTAGAGGCGGCTCTCGCGGCCGGCACCAGTTACAGCCGATTCTCCGGCGAACCAACGGTGACGACGTACGAGTACGAGGACGGCGTGCTGGTCCGCTCCATCACCGAGCCGGAGTGGTCAGAACTCGACCGGGGGCTGCTGCTGGCGTTGCTGGCGGAGCGGGCCGAGACGTGCTCGATGTGCGGCCATTTGATGAGTGAGTGCCGCGACAAGAAGACCGCGGGCTCATGGCTGGTCATCGAGGACATCTGCCAGCCATCACGGGTGGCGCAGGCGACGGTCGAGAACAGCAAGACCCGCGGCGCGGTGTTCTCCACTCGCCGGACTTTCCTGGGGGTGGATCTTGGCCAGGAAGGTAGCCGTCGAGGCCACCCTTGAAGCCGCCAGGTACCTCGCCTCCGCCGCCGCCGTGGAGAAGTCCACCGCCGCGATGGACCGCGAGATGGGCCAACTCGACAGGGCCATCGACGCCGTGGACCGGGATTTGACGGAACTGGCGACGGTCTCCGTGATCGCCGGGAAAGGTGTCGACGACCTCGGCGACAACGCCCGCGGCACGGCCGGGGAACTGCGCCTGCTCGACGCCAGAATCGACGCCAGCAAGAAGAAGGTCCGCGAGCTCGGCCTCGAGTTCGCCCGTACCGGCGAGGCCGTGGACGGTACGGCCCTCGGCAGGGAGCGGTCTTTCCTAGGCAAACTGCAGAGGCTCCGCAAGGAACTGGGCGACCTGACCGAAGCCCCGGCGGTAGCGGTCGGCGCCGGGATCGGTAGCGCCATACCGGGTGGCGGCGGCGCTGCCGGTATGGGTGGCCACGGGGCCCTCATCGGCGGCATCGTCGCACTGGTTGCCCTCGCCGCTCCCGCCATCGGTGCTGTCATCGCCGGTGCTGTCGTCGGTGCCGTCGGCGTCGGCGGCGTCGTGGGTGGTGTCGTCGCGGCCGCGCAGGATCCCCGGGTCAAGAAGGCCTGGGAAGACATGACCGGTGGCCTCTCGTTCAAGACATTCGGCGGCGACCAACTCGCCGATCCGGTCGTGAACGCGATCGGCATCCTGGGGCAAGGCCTGCAGGACCTGAATCTGGACGAGTTGTTGGGCAAGGCCGGGCCCGGCATCGAGAACCTCGCCAAGGGCGTCGTCGACCTGGCTACCAACGCCATGCCCGGACTGAACAAGGTCATGGACAACCTCGATGAGATCACTGACGTGGTGGCCGCAGGCCTGGGCAATATGGGCGACGCCTTCTCCGACATGTTGATCGATATGCTGGACTCTGAGGGCACCCTCGAGGGTCTGCAGGCAATCTTCGACATCCTGTCCGGGTCCATGCGTGCCCTCGGTGAAATCACTAGGGTGCTCGGCGATACCTTCCACTTCGCCGGGCGACTGTCGGCCAACTTCTCTGGCGCGCTCGAAGACGTTTTCCACTGGGCGCAGGTCTTGACGCCCGCGCTGTACCCGATCGAGCAGTTGATGAAGTCCATCAACGACACCACTGAGAACCTGACCGGTGGCAGTGGTGAGGTGTCGACCCAGTTCGAGATGATGTCCACCACGTCGGCGCACCTGAACGAGCGGCTACAGGATACCGCTGGCGCGCTGGCGGAGGTCGACAAGAAGGCCATCAACGCCACCGCCTCATTGACCAAGTTCTACGACATGCAGATGGGGATCATCGACGCCAACATCGCGTTCGAGCAGGGCTTGGATGATCTGGCCGATTCCCTGAAGGAGAACGGCACCAGCCTCGACATCAACGGCCAAAAGGGCCGCGACAACATGACGGCGATCCAGACCGCCCTGAAGGACGCGGCCAAGGCTCGCGACGAGTTGGCTGCGACAGGCAAGGTCGAGGAAGCAAACGCCGCGTACAAGCGGATGGTCGACCGGCTCCGCGACGTCTTGAAGCAGGCGGGATTTACCAAGGCTGAGATCGACAAACTGGTGAAGCCGTACGAGTTCACCATCACGGCACACCTTGTCGTCAAGGGCTCGATACCGAAGTACGTCTCCAGCAGCCTGTCTGAGCCAGCGCAGGACGCCGCGCACCGTGCGGGCGGCGGCGATCTGATGCCGGGTCGTCCGTATATCTACGGCGAGCACGGACCGGAGCTCGGCTTCTTCGGCGCGCAGGGACGGATGCTCAGCAACTCCGACTCGCGCGCGTGGGCTGGCGGGACTGGCGGTGGGAGCGTTGATGCCCGCCCCGTGGTGTTCACTTTCCCGGCCGGGTCGATGGAGAACGCGCTGATCGAGACCATCAACACCGCCGTCCAGGCTCGTGGCGGCCGCCTGGCCGTACTGGGGCTCAAGGGCTAGATGGCCGTCGCGTTCCGCTCCAGCCAGAACGTCACCAACGGCACCGCCGGCACCGCCGTCGTCGTGTCCAAGCCGGTCGGGATCGTGGACACGGGGGCGAACCCGGACCGCGACCATCTGTTCGCGTTCATCTCCGCCGCCGGTACGCCGACCATCACCCCGCCGGCCGGGTGGACGCTCATCGACTCGGTGGCCTCCGGGTCGGCGGTGACACTCTGGGTCTACCGCAAGTTGGCCTCGTCCGAGGGCGCCAACTGGACGTGGACGCTCGGTACGTCGCTGCGTAACTGGGGCGTGGTAGGCGCCTACACGGGCGTGGATCCGGACAGTCCACTGTTCGCGACCGCCGAGGATTCGACCCTGACGGGGTCGCTGTCGCTGGCCAACGACAGCACCCTCACCGCGTCGGGGCTGTATGTCACAGCCTCGGCCGCGACCCGCACCGCGTCGGGTGTCGCGACGACGTGGACGGCCACAGACTTCGACGGCCTGACCGTCAGCGAACGCGCCGACCTTTCCACCAACGCGGGCGCCGGCACCGACATCTCGGGCGTCGTGGCCGACGTGTCCTGGCCGCAGCCCTACCCGAACAACGTGATCTCCACGACCACGGCGTCGCAGACCCAGACCGCCGGCGTGTCCGAAACCCTGTCGCTGGCGCCGTACTTCGTCCCCTACGGCGGCGGTGTCGCCAGTACGGGCCTCGTGGTCGAGGCGGCTTTCGGCGTCGACCCGGACTCGGACTCTTCGACGTGGACGTGGACAGCCCTGTCGACGTACGTCCACGAGCCGGCCAAGGTGGTGCTCCGCCACGGGCGCAGTAACCGGTCTTCGGTTGCCGACCCGAGCGAGTTGCGCATCACGCTGATCAACCTGGCCGGCGAGTTCACCAGCCCGACCGGGGCGTACGCGGCGCAGATGATCCGGAACCTGCCGATCCGGGTGAGGCTCAACGGGTTCGGCGTCTCCGTCGGCGGCGCCGGCTACCACCGGGGCACTTTCTTCCTGTCGTCGCTGCGGCCGCGCTGGGATGCGGACCTCAACTTCGTCGACATCGTCGCCAACGGTCGGCTGCGCAGGGCCCAGCAGCGCGAAGAGCCGCTCAAGTCGGCGGCCTACACCGCGATCGCCCGCATGCCCGCCGCAGCCGGCCGGGCGACACCGGTGGCGTACTGGCCGTTTGAGGACGAGTCCGAGGCAACCACGGCCGCGTCAGCGGTGCCGGGCGTCAACCCGGCACAGGTCACGCTGGTCAGCTTCGGCGCCGACTCCAGCGTGGTCGGCTCCGCTCCGCTGGCGACGGTAGGACCATCGTCGGGGATCACGGCGCTGGTGCCCTCCTACACCCCGACCGGTACGTGGACGGTCATGTTCGTGGCCAACGTCCCGTCGGAACCGACGGCGGCGTTCGGCCTGCTCGGCTGGTATACGACCGGCACGGCCGTCGCCTGGCAGGTCACTGTGGAGCCCGGCACGCCCAGCACCGTGCACATCAAGGCCCAGAACGCGGCCGGGACGTTCGTGCTGGACGACGCGGTGAACATCGACGAGGCCACCTTCTACGGTAAGCCCCAGTTCTGGCGGATCACCGCAACCCAGAACGGGACCGGGGTCGACTACAACCAGACCTTCGAGGGCTTCAACGGTGGTGTCATCTCCGGTGCCGGCAACAGCGGCACCCTCGCCGCCTTCACCGCCGGCAACGTGGCCCGGTTCAACCTGTCGCCCCAGGCGGGAACGACCCCGTCCACGGCGTTGGGGCACGTCGCGCTGCACACCCTGGCCGGCGCTGATGGCACGTTCACCGCGAACGCCGTCCTCGCCGCCAACACGGGCGAAACTCCGTGGCTGCGGTTCAACCGGCTCTGTGACGAGCAGGCCATCCCGAACACCTACGACGTCAGCGACAACGTCGACCTGCAGATGGGCCCGCAGGGCATCGCGTCGTTCATGACCCTCATCCGCGAGTGCGAAACCGTCGAAGGTTGTGTCATCACCGACTCCGGCACGAACGTAGGAGAGACCGGGGTGCTGTGGTTCCCGGCCCGCGACGACCGGGACAACGCCGCCGCCGCCCTGACGCTGGACGTGGCGCTCGGTCAGGTCGCGCCCGACTTCCAGCCGATCCTCGACGACCAGGACATCGTCAACGACTCCGAGGTTTCCCGCACCGACGGGTCCAGTGCCCGCATCACCGACGAGGCGTCGATCGCCAAGGAAGGCCGGGTCAAGGAGCAGGTCACCGTCAACACGGAGGACGACCGCTTTCTCGCCGATATCGCCGGGTGGCGGGTCAACCTCGGCACCGTTAAAGGGATGCGGTTCCCGTCGGTGACCTGGAACATGCGCCAACCCAACACCGCCACCTTGGCTGAGGCCTGGGTCAACATGCTGCTGTTCCAACGCCTCGACATCCTCAACCCGCCGTCGCAGTACCCGCCGGACGACATCGCCACCATCCTTGAGGGCTACACCGAAACCATTTCCAGCGACACGTGGACGGTCACCGGCAACCTCAGCCCGTACGACCCGAACCACGTTCTGGTGTTGGCTACCCCGACCGGCGACACGTCGGAGTTCCTGGGCCGCCTCGCCGGAGATCCGGGCTGTGCGCTGCGGGCGGCGATCAGCAGCTCGGCCACGTCGCTGCTGGTGGATCCGAACCGCTACCGCTGGCCCACCACCGCCGACGACTTCCCGATGGACATCCGCCTCGGCGGCGAGGTCGTCACCCTGTCCGGCATCGCCACCAGCGCGGGGACGTTTGTCGCCGCCGGGGCGGGGAGCTCGGCCGACAACGCCGCCGTCTCGCCCGCGTTGTACGCCGGCAACACCGCCGGGGACCTGATCGTTGTCGTGGCCGCGATCCGGTCGTCGGGCACCGGGACGCTCGTCACGCCCACCGACTACACCCGACTCACGAAGGCGTTCGGCGCCGCGGACAACGTTCAGGTGTTCGTCAAGGTCCACGACGGCACCGAGTCCGCCCCCACCGTCACACCGTCGGGCGGGGCCGCGGGCGACACCGTGTCGGCGGTGACGATCGGGCTTCGCGGCACACCGACCACGCTCGCCAACTTGGACGACATCGTCGTCGCCGCCCTGTCGCAGCTGAACGGCTCGGCGACGAACATCGCCTACCCGGGGCTCTACACCAAGACCCAAGAGGGCTGCATCTTCCTGATGGTCGGCTGGCGCCAGGACGACTACACGTCCATCGCCCCACCGGCCGGTTTCACCGAGGCGGTCGAGGTGTCCACCACCACCGGCTCCGATCAGGGCCTGTATGTGGCGTACCAGATCCAGACCACACCCGCCGTCGTCAATGAGGGCTCCATGGTCGTCACGACCGGGGGCGGTGCGGCCATCTCCCGCGGGGCGCTGATCGCGTTCGCCGCCGGCTTCCAGACCTTCACCGCATCGGCCCGCGGCGTCAACGGAGCCGTGAAGGCGCAGACCGCCGGCACCCTCATCGAGATCGCCGCCCCCGGCGTCCTCGGAATGTAGACAGGAGACTCCGTGGCGCTCACCACCCTCCCCCCGGCAGGGTCGAAGCTGCGGGCGTCGGTCCTCGCCGCGCTCATGGCCGAGCGCATGCCCATCACCGCGCGGAAGACATCCAACGAGACGATCATCAGCAACTCCACGCTGCAGAACGACGACGAACTGTTCGTGCCCGTCGAAGCGTCCTGCGAGTACCACATGGAGCTTCGGATCAGCTACACCTCCGGCACGACGCCGGACCTGAAACTGGGTTGGACCTACCCGACCGGCACGACGATCCGCTGGTCCGGGGTGGATTCAGACACGGCCGGCTCGATCAGGATCACGGGCAACCTCCTCGAGACGTCGGTGCCCGCGATCTGTGGTTCGGGCGCCGACCTTCAGGCCGCCTACACCGGCATGGTCGTCGTCGGGGTCAACGCCGGGACGCTGCAACTCCAGTGGGCGCAGAACACTCTGACCGCATCGAACTCCACGGTGTACGCCGGTTCGTTCCTGACCATCAAACGCACTGCGTAGCGATGACCGCCCTGTACGTCGACGTCTCCCACTACGACCGTGACCGCCGCGGCGCCCCCCTGGACTGGGCCGCGATCGCGGCAGCGGGTGTGCCCAGCGTCATGCTGGCCAGGGCCTCGTACGGCGATCCGCAGGGCTTCCACCCGGAGACCAGGTTCTTCCGGGAGCACCAGGCCGGTGCCGCCGCGGCCGGTTTCACGGCTCGGGGCGGCTACCACAACCTGATCCACGGCGACGCGGCGTGTATCGGCCGGCAGGTCGACTACCTGCGCGGCGAGCTCGACGCCGCCGGTGCCACGTTCGCCATGCTGGACGTCGAACGCTACCCGGCACTGATCGCCAACGGCCTGTATCCCCGCTGGCCGGATGTCGTCGCCTTCCACGACCGGTGGGCCGCGGTCGACTCCCGGGTGCTGTGCACCTACCTGGCGCATTGGGTGTGGGACGCGCTCGGCGCCCCGGACCTGACACAACTGCCGGGGCCGTTGACCAACGCCAACTATCCGAACCTGACCCCGGCCCCGCCGGGTGCCATGTACGCCGCCTGCGCTGGCAACGACGGTGTGGGCTGGGCGTCGTACGGCGGCCGGGTCCCGGACTTTTGGCAGTTCACGTCGACGTGTGACCTGTCGCGCGCCGGCGGGTCGGTCCGAACCGATGTCAACGCCTACCGCGGTTCTCTCGACGACCTGATCGCGATGCTGGGAGGAGGATCTTCAGTGGCGTATCCGAAGCGGACCATCGTCCGGTCGTCGGTGCTCAACGGCATGCAGAACGGGAAGCTTCCCGACTCGATCCTGGTGTCGACGCCAGGGGCGGCTGGTGGCGCGACCGTACGGCTGATCACCCCGGCCGCCCGCGCGTGGCGGGCGTTCACCGCACGGGCGGCGGCGCTCGGGCACATCCTCAAACCCACGTCGGCGGCCGACTCGTACCGCAGCTACGCCATCCAGGAGTCGACGTTCCGGGCCCGGTACACGACCACGTTCCTGAGCGGCCGGCCGTACAAGACCTGGAACGGCGTCAGGTGGTACCAGCGGCCGAACACGGCGATGGCCGCGGTGCCGGGGACGTCGAACCACGGCTGGGCGATGGCGATCGACGTGGGCGAGGAGCGCGACTCCGACGCCGCGGCCGAAGCGCTGGACACCCCGACCCTGAACTGGATGCTCGCCAACGAGCAGGCGTTCGGGTTCATGCACGGTGTGGACGGCGAACCGTGGCACATCGACTACTTCGCCGGGGACGCGATCCCGGCGGCCGTGCTCGCCCACGAACAGGGCGGCACTACCCCGACAGGAGACGACATGCCAGAGATCATGGTCACGGTGACCGACGGCCACGGCGGGGTGTGGCTGTCCAACTACCAGACCTACCGGACCATCGGCGGGGATGGGGAGTACGACTTCCACATCAAGCGCGGTGTCACCGAAGTGAGGGTGACTGAGGCGCAGCTGGCCCGCTACGGGGTGCCGGTGGCCGCGAAACTCCCCGCGGCGGTGTCGCTGAGCGAGACGGACCGTGCCGCCATCATCGCCGAGATCCGCGAAGGGATCGCGATCCCCACGGCGGCCGAGATCGCCGAGGCGGTGGCCGACGAGGACCACCGGCGCTCCGAGGCGTAGCCGTGCCCGACGTCGACCCGGAGAACATCTCCTTGCGCGAACACATCATGACGCTGCTGGGTGAAATGGACCGCCGGATCGAAGGGGCCCTCGCCGCACAGGACAAGGCCGTGCAGATCGCGATGGTCGCCTCGGAGAAGGCTGTCGTCAAGGCGGAGATCGCGGCTGAGAAGCGGTTCGAGAGCGTCAACGAGTTCCGAGGCCAGTTGTCGGATCAGGCGGCCACGTTCATGCCCCGGGCGGAGGCCGAGCAGAGAATGGGCGCTCTGGCGGAGAAGATCACCGACCTGACCGGTTCGTCAAGGGCCGGCGCCAACGCCCTATGGGGCTACCTCGTCGGGGCGTTCGGCATCATCGTCGGCGTCGCCGCGTTCATCACGAGATAGCAGCACGACCCCGCGCCCTGGACCCCGGCGTGGGTAGCACCACCGCAAAGGCGACCCACGTGTGGACCATCGAGGACTGGCAGGCCCTTGGCATCGTGTGCGGCGCGCTCCTCGCCCTCATCACGCTCGCCGGCCTGCTGTGGCGGAAGGTTGTCATACCCATGCTGGAGACTGTGCGGCTGGTGTCGACCCTGGTACGGCAGCTGGTCGGGGACAAGGACGCCACTCCGCCACGGCCGAGCCTGATGGAGGTCGTCGCCGGGGTGCAGACGGGCCTGGCCGAGCAGGCGGCTGAGATCGCGCAGGTGAAGCTGGCCCAGGCCGAGTTGCGCGAGGAGTGGCAGACGTTCCGTAGCCGTACTCCGGTCGTGCCGAAACCCAACGGCCAAGGGCGGCGCTAGCGCTGATCCAGGTCCCGGTCACACCCCGGCGGCTTCAGCCTCGCCCAACACCCCGGCGTCGTGCAGTACCAGACGTGATGTCCGCCCGACTCGGCTGCCGGGCAGTCGCATCCGACCCACGACTTGGTGACGTTGCCGATCTCCAGCACATGCCCGTTGGGGCATGCGGCCGGGATCCACGCCGGCCACCAGTTGGGTCGTCCCATCGCAAGAGAGTACGAGGAGGTTCCCTTGGACAGGTACGCCAAGGCCATCGCAGGCGCGATCCTGGCCGGCCTCAGCGCGCTGGCCCCGACCATCGCGGACGGGAACATCACCGCGACCGACTGGGTGTTGGCGGCCATCGCCGTGGTCAGCACGTTCGGGCTGGTGTGGTCGGTGCCGAACGCGCCCGCGAAGCCGTACGTCCCACCGACGTCGGACTTGATGTCGACCACGGTCAACGTCGGCGACGCTCAGCCCGGTACGCCGTTCGCCCGCCCCGGGCTGCACGAGAGACTGATGGAGGACCATACGTGAGCGTCATCTTCGTCTTGCTGCTGCTCTTCGGCGCGATCATGTTCGGGCTGGTGGCGTTCGGTGTCGCGTCGTCGCGGATCAACCTGCTGGCGCTCGGGCTGCTGGCCTGGATCTGCGTGCCGCTCATCGGCGCGATACAGGCGCTGTGATTCCCCTCGTTTGACGTCATCTGACGTTCAACATAGAGACGCCCCCGCTTCGGCCTCACGGCTGCAGCGGGGGCGATGTCGTATGTCTGAGTAAACGCGATGTCGGAGGATGGGCGTACGCTGGCCTCGCGCCTTGCGACCAATACAAAGAAGAAGCCCCCGTCTTGACCTCACGGTCAGGGCGGGGGCTTCTCGTCATGCGCCTGGACACCCGGCCGGAGTGTCCACGCTGCCTAGCGTACGACTGCCTCAACCTCGGCGACACTCGGAGCGTCGACGGGGATCCGACCCGGGCTGACCGGGGCAGCAGAAGCGGTGCGCTTGGCCACCCGCTCGCGGTACTGCTTGCTGAAAGCAGCCTTGGCGGGCTTGTCCATGTCGTCGTAGCCGGCCCGCTTCCGGGCGGCCTTCTCGGCCTCGGTCACCTTGTGGACCTTGGCCTTCTGCTCGGTGGCCGGCGCCACCGCCTTCCGCTCCATCTTCGCCACGAACAGTTCGGCGACGATGTAGGCCAACACAGTCCAGACACCGACGATCACCTGGACGATGTTGCGAGCCATCGCGACGTTCGCCGCGATACTCAGACCACCAGCAAGAGCGAGCGGAAGCATGGCGAGCTTCCTGGTGGCTGCCGTCACCGTCTCCGACGTCCGGACCATCAAGGCGATGATCGCGAGCGAGTCAACGGTGATCGGCGTGATCCACTCCGAGGGGACAACCCCGAAGAGCGGGTCGAGGTCCGCCAGCGACAGCAGGTGGACCTGGTGGCCGTACGACGAAACGGCGGCGATGCCGGCGATGACGTAGGCCCCGGTCTTTGCGACCGTAATACGATTCATGTCCGTCTCCCTCGGACTGGCCGCCTGGGTGGCGACGGGAGTGACGCGGCGCCAACGAAGGCGGCGGGGGAGAATCTCTCGCGTCGAAAGCTTCGGGACGGGGGCGCTGATAGCGCCGCACCCGCCCGGCCCGGGCAGTTCCCGGACTCGGCGTCTCGCCGTGGTTGGTCTGGTTGTTCGCACCCTGTGGATTTGTCAACGTCTCTCGGGCTCTCCCGATGGTTCTAGTCTAGCCAACCTGGTTGGCATTGTCAATAGGCCCACCCGCATGGCACCATGTTCCCATGGATCAAGCAACCCTCATGACCCGCGCCGACCGCCTGCGGGAGTTCAGAGACAAGGCCGAGGCGGCCCGGCTACTCCTGGCAGACGCCATCAAGGAGGCTGCGGCCGAGGGCATGCGGCAGGTCGATATCGTCAAGGCCACGGGATACACCCGCGAACAGGTGCGGCAGATTGTCGCCGGGACAACCACGTGAAGGCGGCGTGCGACAAACCGACAGCCGTGTACCGCATCTTCGATGCGGCAGGGCAACTTCTCTACGTTGGGCTCACCGCAGACCCAGACCAACGGTTCCGCACCCATTCGCGCATGACGCCGTGGTGGTCCGAGGTCGCAGCCACCGAGCTTCATTGGTTCGCGACGCACATGGCGGCATGGGATTCCGAAAAGCGGGCGATCGACGAGGAGGGGCCCCGTTACAACGGATCCGGTCGCGGAGACGGCCGCCCCCCTACCGGCCAGACGCCAGCGCGAAACTTCCGGATCGCGGACGCCGTCTGGAACGCGGCCGCCGCCATCGCGGCGCAGCGAGGCGAGACAATGCCAGCCGTTGTGGCCCAGGCGCTGCAGCGCTACGTGGTGCGCCACCGAGGACGAACAGGAGCAGGCGATGCCAACGACCACGCAAGGTGACTTCGGCGACCTGACGGCCGAGACCGAGGCGATCGAGGTCACCTCCGGCCTGCCGCAGGCGGACAAGAGCTGGCGCCACACCGACCAGCAGGGCCACGAGCACTACTGGCGCGACGGCTACCCGACGCTGGTCTGGGTTGTGGACGGCCAGGAATGGGTGGAGGATCTCGGCGAGTTCGTCGACTACGGCCACCTTGCCTGCCCGCTCTGCGATGAGACGATCGTCCCCGGTACCTACATCGACACGTTCCGCCGGTTCGCCCCTGGCCGCACCACGTACAAACTCAACGGCGAGCCGATCACCAAGGAGCGCTACGAGGAGATCCTCGCTGCCCGCCGGGTCACCCGAACGGCCATCGATGGCGAGTGATCGGATGACCGCATCACGTGCGTGGACGCATCACACTCGGGCGCGTGACTGACCCCTACGTACCGATCGTCCCGGGTGGCTCCCCACCCACGCTCAGCCAGATGATGCCCGCACCGGTCGTGAAGCCCCGGCGCCGGTGGCTGGCCCCCACGCTCATCGCCGCGACCATCGTGATCGTCGGCACCGGCATCGCCGCCGGTGCCTGGTACTTCCTGAGCGGCGACACCGCCCTTGAGCAGGCCTCCCAGCAGTGCGCGGCCGGTGAGCTCGGCGACGGTGGCAACACGCTGTTCGTCGACACTGTCGGCACCGGGCGGGCATCCGGCACCGACACGACATCCGACCTGGCCTGCGTCCTCAACGCGCTCCAGACGCCCGACTACGTGGTCCACGCCATGGAGCAGACCAGTGCCCTGAATGGCCGGCAGACCGAGGAGTGGGGCGATTTCTCAGCCTCGTGGACGTTCCACCCGGAGAACGGGCTGGACGTTCTGATCCGCGAGAAGTAGCCACTCCATATCCTGGCGCAACACGGAGTCCTCGACGACCCGGATCCAGTCCGGACCGGCCTCCACCGTTCGGCTGATGTCCGCCGCGATCATGTCCACGAGTGTCCGGCGCATGGTCAGCCCTTCATGTGGTCGACTACGACCAGCACGACGAACAGCAAGAAGCTAGGTACGAAGATCCCCAACGCGACCCACGCCAACCCTCCGAGGCTCCGCCGCGGCCCGTAGCCGAACGGGTCACTGGACATCCGCCGATCGGACGTATCCCGCCGCGTCATGACACCTCCGCCGGGTCGATGCCGTTGGCCAGCAGGTGCTGCCGTGCGATCTGCCCCGCCAGGCATTCCGGGCCGCAGTCGGGGTGCGCGCGGAACTCCTGGATGTGCAGCTCCCGCATGGCCTCGCTGAGCGACGGCCGGACCAGGTCCACGCCGGCCTCGTCGAGGATGGTCCGGGCTTCCCGGCGTGGCTCGCACAGCAGTGTGCCGCACAGGGGACAGGCGCCGTTGTGGGGCTCGTGGGCGTGGAACTGGCGCAGGTAGAACTCCTGCCTCTCGTCGACGCTGGTCGTCACGTCGTTGCTCCTCATACGTCTGCCCACCCGCGGTGCAGATCCTGCGGCGGCGCCTGGTTGCTTTCGTGCCGGGCCCGGATGCAGTCCATGTGGTTCGCGCACTCCTCGGTGCCCGGCGGATGTAGCGCCGGGTCTGCCGGCAGCCGTTCGGTGTTGGTGCGCTTGCACCGCCAGCACACGGTCTCAGCCATCGGTGGCCTGCTTCGCCTTGTTCTGGGCGACGGCACAGGCCAGGAAGTCTTCGCACTCCTCGGCGGCGTCACCGATCGTCTTGCTCGCCTGGACTCGTGGCGTGTCGGTGCGGTGGCACTGCCAGCACGCCCGGCCCGTCACGGTCCCTACGGCAGGGAAGGCGACCTCGTTGCGCTTGAACCAGGTCAGGTCGTCCTGGGTGATGTTCGCCCCCGCGATGATGTCGGCCGTCTCCTCGGCGGTGTACGTCCCCGCCTCGTCGAGGGTGCGCACGTAGCTGCGGTAGCGGGGACCCCACCAGGCACTGTGTTCGTTGCTCCAGATCCAGAAGGTCTTCTCGGTCATCGCCTGCTCCCTTGCTGATGATTGGATGGGGAGCCCACCACCCCGGACTCGGTGGGCTCCCCGCCCGGCCCTCACGCCGGGCTCGCAACCCGAAGCCGCTCGGTCTCGCGGACACGGCAACGGGGCGTATATAGGGGGAGGGCGCGGCGGGAGATCCAAGGGGGGAAGGCCTGCCGCGCCCTCCCGGTCAGCGGAGAAGCTGGCGCCGGACGCCGATGTCCAGCCCGCCGACCCGGCCGACGACCTTCGTGACGGTCCCTCGTTCGATGACGTTGGTGTCCAGGTCCTGAAGGTCCTGGCCCAGCCAGGCCAGGGGCTTGGACGGTTCGGCCGGTGCCTCGATGCTCAACGCCGGCCGTCGGTGCTGGATGAGCCACGCCGTGCCGATGCCGAGCGCCGAGATGACACCCAGCAGTCCCAGGAAGATCAAGCCGATTGCTAGTTCGCGGTCCATTCGCGTTCCTCCTCGGGGTACCGAGGCCGCCCCTGGCAGGGCAGTGGGCGGCCCCGGTACGGGCCCCGGGGCTTTTCTCTGGCACAAGCACGCGCCTCGGGGTTGGTGCGCCCGCCGGAGCGGACCTGCCGGCCGTCCATCCCGCCGAAGCGGAGCGCCGTGGCCGACGACGTCCGGGACGCCCCGTAGGTCTCCCGAAACTTCAGGACGACCCGAACGACCCGAGCATGCCCCCGCAACCCCGCAAACGCAATAGTGCGTTCGTACGGGTACACTTCGGGGGGATGGCGAGACGTGCGAACGCAACGTCGTACACAATCTTGAGAAGTTGGGAGAAGGGGCATGGAGTTGCCGGGTTCGGTAGCGCAGCGCCGTCTTGGCCGCGAGCTGATGAAGCTCCGGCTGGCGGCGGAACTGTCGCGCCCCAAAGCGGCCGCAAGGATCAACCTCGCACCGTCCACGTTGGGGCGCATCGAGGGCTCAATCCAGGTGCCCCACCGCAGGACCCTCCTTGACATCCTGGACATGTACGGCGCGAGCACCGAGACCAGAGCCGCGCTCCTCGCCCTCCGTGAGCGGGCCAGCAACCGTGAGGCGGGCGGCTGGCTGGAGCCCTACCTGGAGGATCTGCCGCCGGCCTATGCCGACTACATCGGCCTGGAGATTGACGCCGAGATGCTGCAGGTCTGCGAGTCGGTGCTGATCCCCGGGCTCATCCAAACGGAGGACTACGCGCGCGCGGTACTGACGGCATTACTTCCGACCGCCACGGCATCGGCAATCGAGCGTAGGCTTGCCGTGCGAATGCAACGGCAGGGTATATTGAGCGGAGAGGAACCGGTTCGGTACGAGGCCGTCGTCGACGAGGCCGCGTTGTGGCGGGTCGTGGGAAGTCCCGCGGTGATGAGCTCGCAGCTGCGGGCGCTGATCAATCTCGGATCAAACGTGAAACTCCAGGTCGTTCCCTACGGCCGTGGGGCCCACCCAGGGATGCTCGGCTCCTTGGTGATCGTGAAGTTCCGCGACACCGAGGCGCCGGACGTGGCCCTGATCGAGAGCGCGGCCGGGCATCTCCTCATCGAGGAGTCCGGGGCACTCTCCACGTACCACGCGACGTACAAGCGGCTGCAGCGCATGGCGCTGAGTCGCAAGGACAGCGTGGGACTCATCGAGGCGGTAGTTCGGGATCATGAACGAAAGGCGTGAGTCGTGAATCGTTACTCCGACGCCAACTGGCGCAAGAGCACCAAGTCCGGTCAGGGCAACTGTGTGGAGGTCGCGAGGGTGCCGGATGGCATCGCGGTCCGCGACAGCAAGGATCCGGACGGCACGGTGTTGCTGTTTACAACGGACGAGTGGACCGCCTTCATCGGCGGAGCGCAAGAGGACGAGTTCAGCCACCTGGCCTGATCTGTCCAACCGAACGGTCGAGCGCCCGATTTGGGATCTGGTGCTCGGCCGTTTTTGTGTGCCATGATTCGGCAATCGCACGCGTACGAACGCACGATTGCGTTCGGTGTGCTGCGAAGAGCATCATCCGGTCGTACAGCTTTCAGTCATACGTTACGTGGATGTGAACGCTCGATCACGAGGAGTAGACAGGACCCCGTTGTGACACTGGCCTAGACCCCGCCAGCGGACACCGGGGGCCGACCGCTTTACGCGGATCGACCGCAACATCCCCGCGCCGTCCCATCGCTCCTGTGTGGCGCCCAGACCCGGCGCCCGGTTGGGGGAACCGTGAACAACGTGATCAATTTACCGCCCCGTCAGCGGATCAAGTACCGCACCTGGTCCTACCAGTTCGCGGCCAGCGTCAGTGCTGCCGCCTGCGCCTACACACTCCTGGCCTCGATCTGGCCGGACGTGTTCGCGCACTGGCTGTCCGGCCTGCTGATGGCGTCGGCGGTCCTCGTGGCCAACGGGCTGGCGGCCTGCTTCTACGCCCAGGAGGTGCAGCTGCGGCGCGAGCACGCACGGCAGGTGCGCCAGTCGCGGGAGGCGCGGAAAGCCCGTCGTGACGCTCAGCGGCGGGCCGTCATGGAGGCTCCCACGCAGGTGCTCCAGATCCTGCCGCCGCGTCCGGTGGTCAGCCAGACCACGTACGTGCCCGACGCCTGGGAGGACCACGCACGGCGGCGGCTGATGGAGGACCTGACCGAGCGCACGGGTGACATCTTCTTCTCCGCCGACGCACCGCCGCCCAGCCGGCGGGCGACGGGGGCGGCATGATGACCGAGGCCCCGGGACCGCTCCGGCTAACGGTTGAGTTGACGGCGAAGTCCAACGTGGCTCTACATGACGCGTCGCTCGTCACTGGCGAGACGCGCACCAACGTGGTCAACCAGTCGATCCAGCTCTACGACGCAATCATGCAAGCGCCCGCCACCGGCATGTTCATCTCGACCGGCGGACAACTCCCGGACCTTGTCGTCGTTGGTCGAGCCCGGTTGTCCTGGCGGCGCCGGATGCTGCTGCGGCTTCTTATTTAGACATTCAACCGGGGTGGGGTAAAGAAGGGGCGGTGCCGACGGGCACCGCCCCTCCTTCGTTGTGAGGCCTCTCGGCCCCTGCGTAGAGCAAGGGACTTAACGACCTACGCTCTTCGCTGGGCTGCGTTTGCCCAGTTCGGCACAACGCTAAGACCAGAAGTGCTCATAATCCCTCGGTCGCGGGTTCGAGCCCCGCCCGCCCCACGACCAGGCAAAACGTAGATCATCTGAGATTCTGTGGCTGGCACAACGCTCGTAGAGCAAGGGATTGTTGATTGATCGTTTAGAGTCGGTCGCCCAGCGCGGCACGGCGATGGGCGTCCCGGGCCCGCTCGTCGGCGGCACTGGCGGCGTACCGGCCAACCATCTGCCGCGACCGCCAGCCGGCCAGCCTCATCAGGTCGGTCTCCTGGTTCCCGCCGGCCAGCCACGCGTGCGCGAAGGTGTGCCGGAACCGGTGCGGATGCACGTCCGGGATCCCCGCAAGTTCGGCCACCCGGTCCAGAACCTGGGCGATGCCGGACGGCGTCATGGGCCCGTAGCGGCCCACCCACAGCGCCTCAGTGGTCGGGCCCTTCGGGTGGCGGGCCCGGGCCCGCAGGTAGCGACGGAGAGCGTCCGCGGTGCGCGCGCCGAATGGGGCCGAACGCCCGCGCCGGCCCTTGCCCATCACCCGTAGGACGTCCTGGTCGAAGTCGACGCCGTCCAGCTTGACGGTGGAGATCTCGTCCAGCCGGCAGCCGGTGTCAATGAAGCAGCGCAGGATGGCAGTGTCGCGCCGGCCGACGAAGTCAGTCCCCTTCGCCGCCTCCAGCAGCTTGCGGAGCTCGTCGTCGGTGAGGATCGGCACCGGCTGCTCCGGAACCGCGGGCGGGTGCATCCTCGCCATCGGTGAGGCCGGGATCTCGCCGTCTTCCTCGAGCCATTTCCACAACTGCTGCAGCGACCGGTAGTGCTTGGCCACGGTGGCGGCGGAGAGCCGGTCGACCATGTCCGCGAGGAACGCCTCGATGTGCTCGCGCCGGACCCCGGTGGCAGTGGTCGGCATGCCTCGGGCGGTGAGGAAGTCCAGCAGGTTGGCGGCGCACCGCTGGTAGGAGGAGACGGTCGAGGGGGCGACGTTACGGGCCTTGAGGTGTATGGACCAGTCGGGCAGGAGTTCGCGGAGGTCGTCCAGGACAAGCTTGGTGGTGACCGCCATCAGCGGTTCCTCATCCGGGGCTCGCGGGGTTGGTTCTCCTTCTCGTCGACCACCCGGTCGAAGAACTCCAGTGCGTACACCAAATGGTTCACCAGGGCCTGCCGCCGACGCGGTGTCTGCGGAGCGGCGAGCCTGGTGATGATGTCGATGATGACGTCGGGCAGCGGCGGCAGAGTGGGCCCCGGAGTGCCCACCATGCCGAGGTCTTCGCGGGTAGCGAGCCCCGCCGCGACCATGAGGTCTCCGGCGCGCACTCCCAGGTGTGGGGCGACCGCGAGGAGCTTGTCGAGTGTCGGAGGCCGGCCGTCTTTGACCCACCGCCCCATGGTGGTGGCGTCGACGCCGCTGACCTTGGCCAACATTTCACGATTTGCAAAACCGGACGCCTTCATGAGCGCTTCGAAGTACTCGCCGAAGGACGCGGCAGCTCGTGTTCTGGTCACAACCGGGAGGTTAGCCGCGTCGGAAGGCACGCGTGCCACACCTCTGGCCAGGGTTCCTGCATGCATGCCATTGATAGTGACGCACGGCGTGCGTGCAGGCAAGCACAACGCTCTGGTGTGTGCGAGCACGCACATGTTCGGCGAGCAAAGGGTCCTGCGCAGACGCAGGTGTTGGTGCTAGTCTTCCGGCATGCGCGCAGGCAGCCCAGAAGCCCGGTCGAAGACCCGAACCCCGCACGCGATCAGGTTTCGCCACGACGACGAAGCGGGCGTACTGGTCGCCGACCGGATCGCCGAGGAGCGCGGGCACCTCACCAAGCAACAGAAGGCCGCGTTCTTCGGCATGAACGAGACGACGTGGGGCCGCCTGATTCGGGGGGAGATCGAGCCCGGAAGGGAAACGATCGCAGCCGTTCTCGGTGGGCATCCCGACGACCCGGAGATCACCTTCGACGCCCTCTTCGAGGTGGTGTCCGATGCCGTCCGCTGACCCGAGCTCCCGCGCGCTCATCAGCCGCATTGCCGCCCACGAGAAGTGGGCCGGCACAGCGGACCGCACGAGCGCGACCGCCGCCGCGCGGAAGGCGTTCGGCGACCGGTTCGTGAAGGAAGCTCGCGAACTCCACCCGAAGGCACCCGAGGCGGACGTGGTGGCCGCTGCCGCCCAACTGCGCAAGGCGTACTACCTGCGGCTCGCGCTGAAGTCGGCAGAGGCGCGGCGGGCGAAGCGGAGGGCGGCATGACCACCCCCCGCGGTAGTGGCTTCGGCCTCGCCGCGTTCGTCGCTATCTTCCTTTTCGCGGCCGGGGCCGCCGGGCTGTGGGCGGTGACGTGGTGATCGACCTGACCCTCGCGCTCGCCAACATGGTCCGGACGACATGGATCGTCGCCGCAGTCTTGCTCTACCTTCTGCCCTCCAAGCGCCAGCACCTCGGCATCCAGCGGTGGTTGTGGGCCGAGCTGCGGCCGTTCTACCTGCCCGCCGTGTTCATCGGCATCGCGCGTGACGTGCTGTCCGGCGACATCATTGGCTGGTCCGCGCTGTGGGACGGGTTCGCTCTGCTCAACTGGTGGATCTACAAGGACATCGACGACGACGACCGGTGGAAGCGCCGCAAGGCCAAGGTGACCGGCAAGGTCAAGGCGTTGGCGAGCGGGCGCCTGACGGTTGTTCCGGCGGTGTCCCCATGACGGCCGCGGCGAGTCCGAGTGCCGCCGCGAATGGGTCGGTAGCGACCCAGCGTCCAACCCCGACGTCCGGGAGCGTCGGGGAAGGACGTGGCCCCGTAGACCCGCTGGTGGCCCAACTGCGCGACCTGCGCCTCAAATCCGGCCTGAGCCTGCGTGCCCTCGCCGCCGCCATTGGTTCCTGCGCATCGCAGGTCGGCGACTGGGAGAACGGCAGGTGGCCAACCGAAGCCAATCTGCGCCGCTGGGGCGCGGCCCTCGGCGTCGAGTTGGCGTGGGTGCCGGTGGCCTACCACGTGGCGGACGAGGCCGTGGCCCGGACTCTCGACGTCGCTGAGCAGACCATCGCACGCTCCGCGCTCGCTGCCCCCCAGCGGCTTGAGCGCGGTAGTGGGTCACCACCTACGCCTCCACGGTGACCCACGGGGACCCGCCCGTCAGGGGGCGGTCGGGTCCCCACCGAAGACCTCTTGGCCCGCCGTCGAAGTCGAGCACCACCCCGGGGCGGCGGGCCATGAGCACAACGAGAAAGCGGACTCCGGAGACACCCGGAGCCCGCACGAGACAAGGAAGGGCGATCTTCACGATGTCCCAGATCAAGAGTACCGAACGAGCGGCGGTCAGCCGGTGAGCCGCATGGTCAAGCGGGTGGGCCCGGAGTTCGCCGCCTACGGCTACGACGGCGGCTGGAGCGACGAAGAGGCCACCTTCACTGGCGAGCCGGGCGAAGACCCGCCCGAGGGTGAGGGCTATCAGGTCTGGCAGGACGTCAGCGAGGCGACGCCGATCTCCCCGGTCTTCTTGAACCGCGACGATTGCGCGGCGTGGGTCACCCGCACCCACGAGTGCTCGCTAGTCGCGGCGCTCGCCTTCATCGAGTCGGGCTGGGCACCGTCGTTCATCGGCACCCAATTTGGCGTCTACTCCGGGGTACAGATGTCGGCCGAGTTGGGCGACCACCTCGACTTCATCGCACCCGCTGGCTCGCATAGGCGTGGTACCCGCATTCGCCACACCGCGACCGGCACCGACGGGCGAATCGAGTTCCGCATGCCGCCGCCGAATGGCGAGTACTACGCGGTCACATGGGATCGCGGACTACCCACGCTGGTAGCCGATGATCCGAGCATCGACCCGGACAAGCCTATGGAGGCCGGTTGCCGCGAGGACGGATTCGAGGTGCTGTCATGATCCCCCCCGTCCTCGCCGCCGCCCTCCGCGAAGCCCTCGCCGACGCCGCCTGCGACACCCCCGACACCACCACGGCGCTGATCGCCGAACACCTCGCCGACCTGACCGCCGACGACCTGGAGCGTGCCCTCGACGCGTTGGTGACGGTGGCTGCAGTGGGGCAGACGATGCTGGCCCGACGAGGGCTGGTGACGGCATGAATCTGATCCACTTCGCCGCCGCGCCGCTCGGAGCGCTGTATCCCAAAGAGCAGAAGCCGGAAGCGGCGATGAAGCCGGAAGGTCTCTGGGTCTCAGACGAGGACGCCGAGACCAGTTGGACCTCCTGGTGCAACGACGAGAGCTTCGCCCTCGACCGGCTCGACCGCGCGCATGAGATCACGCTGGCCGCCGACCACAACGTCCTGATCCTCGGTGACGTTGCCGCTATCGACGGGTTCACCGGCTCGTACGGCGCCCAACTCTTCGGCCGTCTGGGCTACATCGATTGGGCGGCCGTGGCGAGCGACTACGACGGCATCATCATCACGCCGTACCAGTGGTCGCGGCGGATGACACAGCACACCTTCTGGTACTACGGCTGGGACTGCGCGTCGGGATGCATCTGGGAGCCATCGGCTATCGGCTCCATCGACGCCGTTGCCGAGGTCCCGTCATGACCATCACCGCCGCCGACCTCACCCCCGCCGCCATGACACCCGAGTCCCTGGCCCGCGTCCACACCCTGTGGTCCTGGACCTACCGCATGGACGTCATCCAGTTGCAGGCCGCGATGTCCACCCTGTCCGTGCGGGAGCTGAAGGACGTGCGGCTCGCCGCCGAAATGGTGCAGTCGTACGTGAAGGTGGAGCTGCTGGCGCGGCTCGCGGACGGGCTGACGGCGAAGGTTGGTGCGGTGTGAGCAACCTGACCCCGGAAGTGATCCGGCTCATCCAGAAGGGTCGCAAAGCCGAACAGCGCCGCGAAGCGATCGAGGGCTGCATCAGCTCGCTGATCATCGCAGCCTTCACCAACCTGTTCTACGGCTGGCTACTGATGCTCGCGATCGGCATCGCCCATGACCATTGGTGGCCGGCGATCCCAACGATCGGCTACTGGTGGGCCGTCCTCATCGTCGTCGTCACCCCCCGGGTCTTCACGTCGCCGAGGCCGGCCAAGAAGGATTCGAATGGTGGTGCGTCATGACCGCCGGCATCGTCAACCGCGCGGGCGTGGTCCACCGCCTCATCCGGCCACACGGCCCACTCGCAGCCTCCTGCGGCGAGCCCTGCCGCACCGTGGCAGTGGTGGTGACACCGGCACAGGTCATCGTCTACCACCTGCCCCGATGCCTGGAGTGCATCCCGGCCCAGGGTGAGTTCGAACGCTGGCTCGGGAGCGCGGCATGAGTTGGGCTGCGGCGCTCGCCGCGACCGGCATCCCGTTCTTCGTGAGGGCCGCCGGCTGTGCCCTCGTCTTCGTGGCTGTGCTGCGGCTGTGGGTGGTGCGGCGATGAGCGAGCCCGACTTCACCGACGCCGAACGCGCCGCCATCGCCCGCGCCCTACGCCGCCTCGCCGGCTACGACCACGACGAGACCGTCATGGAGATCGCAGCCAGGGCAGCCCTGCGCGTCCTCGTCGCCGCGCTCATCACCCAACCCGACGCCGACGACCCGCCGCTGTTCGCCGCACTCGCCATGCCGGCCTGGGACGCGCCCAGCGGTGTGTACCTGACCGTTGCGACCACACCGTTGCTTGACCTGTTGGAGGTGCCGTAATGATGCTGGTAGCCCTCGCCATCGTGGCCGTCATCGGCTGCATCATGTGCGTTTTGCTCATCCTCGCCCAAGGCTCCACCGCCGGCCTCGCCCCCGCGTACGCCGCCAGGCACCGGGCGCCCGGACGGGTGTCGTGGCTGGCCGAGGCGACGCTGCATCTGCGCACCCACGCCGACCGGGCCAGACGCGCCGCCTACCTGCGGCTCATGGTCATCCCAGCCGTGGCGGAGGAGTCCACGTGGGTCGCCGAGCTCGCCGCCACCGAAGCCACCGACGAACTCGACCAGCCCGGCCTCGGCGGCGCCGGACGCTACGCCCACCTGCGCACCGAGGAGTTGGACTCCACCGCCGAGCGGGCGCTGCTCCTCGCCGACAAGGGCATCCGGGCGCCGTCGCCGTGGGGCACACCGGAGCTCGATGACGTCTGGGAGCCTGCGCTCGTGACGGCGGCATGATCTACGCCTACGCCGCGTCCATCCTGCTCCTCGGCCTCGGCACCCAACTCGCCTTCGCCTTGCTCGACCGCCGCGACAGGCGGCGGCAGGTGCGGCGCAGCGTCAACCTGGCCGAGGGCATCGCCGACGAACGGCGACTCGCGCTGGTGGCGGACGACCCCACCGACGACGAGGCGACGGTGGAACTCGACCCACCGGTAGCGCCGGGCACGGTCATCTTCCGGGGGCGGCTCGTCCATGAGGCTTGCCTTACCTGGTGGCTGCGGGGCGGGACGCTGCGCGGCGGGTGCGCGGTCCACCTCACCGACGATGTGCAGGCAGGTGCGGTGTGAAGACCGGCTACCTCCCCGCCGCCGCGGCCGACCTCGACCTGACCTACCGGCAGCTCGACTACTGGACCCGCACCGGCTACCTCAAAGCCACCATGCCCAAGCCCGGCTCCGGCCACGTCCGCACCTGGTCCGACGAAGAGCTCGCCGTGGCCCGGCTCGTCGCCCGCTTGGGCCGCACCGCCGGCATCCCCGCCGGACGGGCCGCCGAACTCGCCCGGACGCTGCTGTCCGGCGATGACCTGCCGATGCGCTGCCCGCTCGGGCAGAACCTGTTCATCGAAGTGTGGCCGGAGGTACCCGATGCCTAAAGTCGGCTTCCGCCGCATCGTCCCAGACGTGGCCGCCTTCCGCCTCGACGTCCCCTGGGCGGACCGGGCCCTGTGTGGCCCCGACACCGCTGACTTGTTCTTCATCGACGGCCGCGGCGACTCCAAGCCGACCAAAGCCAACCGGCAGGCCCTCGCCCTCTGCTACGAGTGCCCCGTACGGGAGGCCTGCTACGACCACGCCCGGGCCCATCCCGAACCGCACAGCCGTATCGCCGGTGGGGTCATGTGGCGGGCGCGCGAACCGTGGCGAAAAGGAAGAGAGGCGCGATGAGCGAACTGGTGCCACCGGCTGGCGTAGCCGACGACGGACACGGCGGCTGGTACCTGCCCGACGGTGCCCGCATCAGCAGGATGCTGCTACCCCGTAGCGCCGATCCCCACTACGAGGGGCCGCCCTGCAACGCGGCCCATTCCATCGGCTACGTCTGCACCCGACCGGAACACCACAGCGAGCACACCCATGAGGCCAGGGTCATGGACGGTCGCGTCATCGCGGTCTGGAGCGACGTGGGGCAACTTGTGCTCGAGCCGGTGCAGTGCCGATGCCCGCACGGTGAGGACTGGCATGCGGCCGGTGGGTGCGAGGCGCGTGGATGTGCTTGTGAGGTGGAGCCGCGATGACGATCAAGCGCATCAACCGCGGCAAGGGCCACTCCTACTTGGACACCGAGACCGGGCAGCCCGTGCCCGGTGTGACCACGCTCATCGACGGCGGCATGCCCAAGAAGGCCCTCATCAACTGGGCCGGCGACGCCACCGCCGAGTACGCCGTCGACAACTGGGACGAGCTCGGCGGCCTGTCGCTGTCCGAGCGGCTCAAGCGCATGAAGGGCGGCAGGTACGAGAAGCGCGACGCCGCGGCGAACAAGGGCACCCAGGTCCACAAGCTCGCCGAGCGGCTGATCGCGGGTGAGCAGGTCGTCATCCCAGACGGGCTGCAGGGCTACGTGCAAGCCTGCGTCGCGTTCCTCGACGACTTCGACGTCCGCCAGCTCTACGTCGAGGCCGTCGTCTGGTCGGAGAGCAAACACCACGTCGGCACCACCGACCTAATCGCCGACATCCTTCTCCCCGACATGCCCGACTACGAGGACATCCCCCGTGACGCTGACGGCTACGCCCGCGGCCTGTTCGACTGGAAGACCTCGAAGTCGGGGATCTTCGGCGATGTCGCGCTCCAGTTGGCGCCCTACCGACACTCCGAGTTCCTGATCGACCCGGCGACCGGCGAGGTCGTCGACATGCCCCGCGTCGACTTCACCGCGGGCATCCACCTGCGCGCGAACGGCTACACGCTGGTGCCGCTCATCACCGACGAGTCGGTCTACCGGGACTTCCTGTATGTCCGCGAGGTCGCCCGGATCGCTGACGGGCTGCGGGACCTGGTCGGCGAGGCCATCGTGCCGGCGACCGCGTCCCGTTACGCGCTGGTCAAGACCGACGAGGAGGCATCATGACCGCCCCGATCACCCCGGCGCTGGCCGCCGCACTGGCCAAGGTCCAGGCGCAGCTACCCAAGCTGGAGCGCGACCGCACCGTCACCGTCCAGCAGAAGAACGGCGACACCTACTCCTACTCGTACGCGACGCTCGCGAACCTGTCCGAGACGGTTCTGCCGCTGCTGGCCAGCCACGGGCTGAGCTTCGTAGCCATGCCCGGCGCCGGCTCCGACGGCAAGATGTGCGTGCGCTACCAACTGCTGCACGAGTCCGGCGAGTCCCTGGCCGGGGAGTTTCCAATCAGCGGCGAAGGCGGCATCCAGATGATCGGCGGGCGGATCACCTACGCCCGCCGCTACTGCCTCGCCGCCATCGTCGGCGTCGCCGCCGACGAGGACGACGAGGCGCGGCTGTCCGACGAGAGCGGTCCGCGCACAGCGCAGCGTGCGACGCCCCCAGCACGGCGGCAGAGCCTTCAGCGCGAGCCAACGGCCCAGCAGGACCGGCCGACCGCCCAGCGCGCACAGCGCCGCACCGAAGGGCCACCGCTGCCCGGCGAGAACCCAGGCGAGGTCATCGTGATCGACGGCATCACCGCACCGCAGCAGAAGATGATGCACGCCCTGCTGAACAAGACCGGACGCGGCGAGCGCGAGGTGGCGCTGGTGTGGATCGCCGGAGTCATCGGCCGCGAGATCGAGTCGTCCAAGGAACTGACCAAACAGGAGGCCCGCACGGTCATCGACACGCTCACGTTGGCGGCGGGTGAGAGCGCGTGAGCACCGACGACCTCGCCGACCGGCTCGCGTCCATCGCCTGCGAGCTCCGCGACCGCGTCCAGGGCGGCGAGATCCCGGAGGACACCGCCGAATGGCTGCTGGCCGTCTGCCCCGACGAGCGGGACCGGTTCAGCCTGCACTTCGTCCAGGCCGCCGCCACAGCCAAGGACTGGCTACGGGCCACGGCGTGGGCACGACGGCCAGCAGAGCCGATCATCGACGAGGTGGCGGTAGCTCGGGCCTGCCACGGGGAGAAGGTGCCGCTGACCCGCGACGAGCGGCGCCTTGCCGTAGCGCGGATGACGCAGCGGGGCGCGTCGGCGCATCAGATCTCCCAGAAGCTGCACATGTCGGGGCGCCAGGTCCAGCGGGTACAGCGGGCACTCCGGGAGGCGGCGTGAGCAAACGGCCCGTGAAGACCCACGCGTACCAGCCGCACCCGGAGCTCGCCGACACCTGCATCTGCGGGCGCCACGACCCGCTGCGGGTCAACGCCGTACATCAACTGCCAGACCGAAGTGAGGCAACCCGCGAGAGTCGCCGCCGCACCGGCGAAGACGACTCGTAACCGACCACCCGAAGGAGCACGCCATCACCGCCATCAAACTCGCCTCGAAGCTCGCCACCCATGCGAACGAGGCCCTCGCACCCCACGGCGCCAAACTCTTCGCCCGCCTCGGCTCCGGCCGCATGGCCGTCGTCGAGCTGCGCTCCAGCGAACGGACGGAACCGGCCGCCGACGAGGACAAGGAACAGACCGTCACCCTGAAAATCGCCCACCTCGAGGTCGCCGGCGCCGAGCAGGAAGAGACCCTGCGGCAGGTTCTGCGCGCCCTGAAGCTGCACCGCACCGCGGCCGGCACGCTCACCGAGGATGGCGACCTGGAACTGTCCGCACACACCATCGAGCGCGCGGCCGGCGAGGTCAACGCCCTCGAGGCCGCCCGGCTCCATGCCGCCATCGACTTGTGGACCACGTACGGCAAGCGGGTCCTCGCCAGCTCCAAGACCACCGCATCGGATCTGCGCCGCGAGTTCGACACCGTCCTGCGGGCACTACAGGCCACGGTCGGAGCCGACGCCGACCGCGACTGACACACCGACCCGGTCCCTCGGACGCGAGGGGCGCAACAACTAGAACGGAGATCCTTTGCGCATCAGGTCGATCAAGCCGGAGTTCTGGCGGTCCGAAGACATCAAGCAGTTGCCCCGGGAGGTGCGCCTGCTGTTCATCGGGCTGTGGTCCTACGTGGACGACAACGGCGTCGGAGTCGACGACTACCGCCAGATCGCGGCCGACCTGTTCGCACTGGAAGATGATCCAACCGGCACCCGAGCCTTCGTTCGCGACGGTCTCGCGACACTCTCTGCGGCCAATCTGATAGCCCGATACGCCAACGGGTCCAAGCGCTACGTCTTCGTCCTCTCCTGGGACAGGCACCAGCGCGTTGACAAGCCCGGCCGGCCCCGGTACCCCAGACCCGACGAAGGTGGCGCGAGCGTCGGCGACCCGCTGACCAGCGGAAACACCGATGTGCGAAGCGAACCCAGGAGCGATGTCGCGGGAGGCTCCGGAGAGTCTCGCGAGACCGTCGCGCCTGGAGCAGTGGAACAGAGGAACAGAGGAACAGAGGAGAAGAAGACTTCGTCTTCTTCCACGCGCAAGCGCGGAACGCGAATACCCACCGATTTCGCCGTCACGCCGGACATGGTGGCCTGGGCTCGAGAACGCGCACCAGGAGTCGACGGAGCCCGCGAGACCGAAAAGTTCGTCAACTACTGGCGAGCCAAGTCGGGAGGCGCCACCAAGGTCGACTGGGAGTTGACCTGGCGCAACTGGATGCTCAACGCCGCCGAGCGCATCCCAGCGCGCGCTGGGCCGGGCTCAAACGGCCTGATCGAACGCAACGGGCTGCATCTCAAACCCGAGACCATCGCCAACCTCGACCGCACCGCCCGCTTCGCAGCCATCGACGCCCAACTAGCCATCGAAGGAGGCACCGCGTGAACCTCGCCGAAACATCCGCGCTGCTCACCCACATCGCCACCCTCGACAACCGCCGCGTCGACGACGCCGTGGTCCGCGGCTGGCACGAGATCCTCGACGACGTCACCTACGACGACGCTCGCGCCGCCGTGGTCGAACACTTCGGCACCAGCCCCGCGTACCTGATGCCGGCCCACGTCCGTCTCGGCGCCAAGGCCCGGGTCGCCGATCGGGCCCGGATCGCCCGGGAAGCCGAAGAGCGCAGCCAGCGGCTCCAACTCGAGCAGGACCCGCGGCGGGGCGGACCACCCGAGCGGGTCAGTGACGTCATGGCCCGGTACCTGGCGCTGCTGCCCAAGGGCCATCCCGAGAAGCTGCGCCGGCCCGAGATGTTGGAGTGGGACCGCAGGAGCGAGCGGGCCTCCCGGGCCGGCGCGGCGCCGAACCCGCACTACGACCCGCACGTCGCCCTGCTCGCGATGCAGGCCGGAGACCCGGGCCAGTGAAGGTCATCGGCCTCGACCTGAGCCTCACCTCCACCGGCGTCGCCTCCAACGCCGGCTGGGCCGACCGCATCCGCACCCGCCCCGCCCTCGACCCGTTCGACCGGCTCCGGTCCATCCGGTCCAACGTCCTCGACCACGTCCGCCACGCCGACCTCGTCGTCGTCGAAGGCCCCGCCTTCCGTGGTGCCGGGAACGAGACCGGGCACCACCAGCGGGCCGGCCTGTGGTGGCTGGTCCTCGAAGCGATCGACGCCCGGTCCATTCCGTGGGCGCAGGTGCCGCCCGCCTGCCTCAAGCGGTACGCCACCGGGAAGGGCAACGCGTCGAAGGACGAAGTGCTGGCCGCGGTCATCCGCCGGTTCCCGGCCGTGGAGGTGGCTGGAAACGACGAGGCCGACGCCCTGGTGCTCGCCGCGATGGGGGCTGATCATCTCGGCTGCCCGATGGTGGAGATGCCGGCCGCGCACCGTACCGGGCTCGCGAAGGTCGCGTGGCCCGCCCGTGAACTCCCCGCGAACGAAGGATCATGACATGGCCCGCATCGAAATCAAGGTCCGCTCGGACGCGTTCCGCACCGAGATCACCCGCGAGCGGCTGGACGACATCGCCGTCACGGCTGAGGCCGTCGCCCTTCTCGTCGCGTCCTTTGGCCACCGCAGCGGCGCCGTCTGCCGACGGCTGATCGAAGAACTGGAGGCGCTCGGCATGCAGGTCGAACCCGCGCCGGACCCCGCCACCCCTCGCCGCTAGGAGTGAGACATGAGCGAACCAAGATCGTCCGAACCGCGCTGGGACGCCGAAGCCAAGGACGCCGTCATGGAGGCGCTCGCCTGGGTCACCGACACCGAGGTCGCGGCCGAGAACGCGCTAGATGCTCTCGCCGACCTTGGCGTGCTGGTCCCGTTCGGGGCAAAGGTCCGCGAGGAGTGGCAGGCCGAGACCCGCCGCCCAGGCGATGAATGGTCCTCGCTACCGAACCTGACGTTCCGCACTGAAGCCGAGGCCAACGGGTACCGACGCGGACACCGGTACCCGACTCGGCTACGCCGCCGCACCGTCCACACCGGTCCGTGGCTGCTCGCCGCCCGTCTTGCCGAGGAGGAGAACCCCAGTGCCTGAACCCAAGATCACGCTTCGGCTTGACAACTCGACCGGTCGCTACACCCCGGCCCGCCGCGTCTTCGTCACCACCGTGCAGCCGAGGTCCTGGTGGCGCCGCCTGTTCCGGCTGCCGGCCAAGCGGGTCCGGCGCGGGCCGTTCACGATCGAGCCGTGGCCGGGCTCGCCCACCGAGCCGAGGAGCTGAGAAGCCATGACCGAACCCAAGATCGCGCTCCGGCTGGAGCGCGGCGACGGCTTCAAAACCGATCCATGGCGGGACCATTCAACCGCCGGAAGGCTCTTCGCCGGTGACGAACTGGCCGCGAACCTGTGGCTCAAGAATGAACACTGGGCCGCCCTGGAGTCCGCTCTCACCGAGAACGCCGGTCTCCGTGAAGCCCTCGAAGCGTCCGAGGCCGAATGCGCGAAGTTGATCCTGCGAGAGCGAAACGTCTGGGACCGGATCAACACCTGGAACGACGACCCAGTCACGCGGCTGCAGGCGTTCGCGATCACGCACGAGGACCTTGACGCGGCAATCAAGGAGCGGGACGCCATGCCGGTGCTCCCGGGCCGGTTCGGTCTGGGTGCCGACGGCAACATCGAGGATCTGGTGCACACCGTCCTCGGGGCAGCCGAGCAGTACCTGCGGGAAACGTGCCCAGGAGGGCCGTGGGAGCCGAGCGAAGGAAGCGACGAATGACACTGCAGGCCGATTCATGGCGGGCCAAGGTCTACGCACCAGTGACGGGAGCGGCGCAGCGGAGCAAGCCAACCCGACGACAGCGGGACGCGATCACCGAAAAGCAAAATGGCTGCTGCCTGTACTGCGGGCTCGTCATTGGGGCCACGGTTCGGAGGCGCGGCAAACCGGTCGTGATCCGACCGCAGTACGACCACTTCGTGCCGTACTCGTACTCGCGGGCAAACCCGAGCTCCGGATGGACCCTCGCTTGCCATGTCTGCAACGGGATCAAGGGGTCGAGGATCTACGCGACCGTCCTTGAGGCGCAGGAGTACATCCGCCAACGGTGGGCGGCCCTCGGCTACGAACTGCCGATCACGGGACCCGCCGTCAGCGGCGAGCGGTTCATGACCGAGGTGGTAGAGCCCGATGGCGACTGACCCCAAACGCAAAGCGCAACCGAAAGGATCACCGATGGATCGGGCCACCGTCACCTACCTGGTCGACGACACGGTCAAGACCGAGGTCATCGAAGGCGGGCACGTCTCCGTCCAGATGGGCCGGGGCCGTCACCGCCGGGGCGCCACGATCGTCCAGGTATCCGACCGTCTCGGCGGCATCGTGACCCGGGCGCATCTGTTCCGCCGCGCCGAGTACGTGGACGTTGAGCGGGGCGTCGATGGCGACTGACACCTTCGCCGGTTGGATTATCGGCACCGACGCCGACTGCGACATGACCGTGATCGACGAATACGCGTCGAAGCGTCACGCGGCGATCGTCCGCGACGAGACGGGCCGGGTCTTCGTCGAAGACCTCGGCTCCACCCACGGCACGCGGGTGATCCACAACGGGGTCCAGACGAAGGTCACCGGCTGGCGCCAGATCTGCCCCGGCGACGTGGTGATCGTCGGACGGACGAAGATCCCATGGACGGAGAAGACGTGAGCGAGCCCACACCCGAGGCGTACGAAGCGGCGGCCCGCGCCGACCACGACGTGAACCGACTGTGCTTCGGACCGCTCGAACACTGCCCGCACCGCGCCGAGCACGTGAACGGCGCATCCGCCGCCGTTGATGCCGCTCTGCCGATCATCGAGGCTCAGGTACGGGCGAAGGTGGCGGCGGAGATCCGCCAACACGCACAGGACGAGATCCGGCTGCAGTCGTCGTGGCTGTGGCACGCGCTCGGTGAGTCGAGGTTGGAAAAGGCGGCCGAGAAGTTCGCCGACCGGGTCCTCGCGCCGCCTGCCGTGTGCGCGAACTGCGATATGCCCATCGCCAAGGCGCGGACGAGCACGGGCTGGACGCATGTCGGCGAGTGGTCAGGCGTCCGTTGCAAAGGTGCGATCACCGGTGCCCGTATCGCTGAAGGGAGCACCGATGGGTGATCACATCCGCCTGTTCTGGGGCTTCGACCCCGACGGCAAAGGTCCGCCCTCCGGCCCATGGCGGGAAGGTGACCGCTGGGGCGAGACCTACGCCAGGGTCAACAACCTGATCGTGGTCAGCGTCGTGGGCGAACTTCGCGCCAGGATCGACCCGCGCTACGCCGGCAAGGCCATGGGTTGGCACCTTGCGGGAGATTCCGCCCGTATCGCTGAGGGCAAGGGAGACGAGACGTGAGCGCCTTCCTGATCTTGATGGTCACCGGCACCGGACTTCTGTTGATCGCTTCGGGCTGTACGTGGTTCGAATGGACGCCGATGCGAGACCGGGTTGCGATGACCTGCCTGATCGCCGGCGGTGTCTCGCTCATGTCCGGTGCGATCTTCGGGATCGTGTGGGTGACGTGACCGATCACCTCTGTACCGCCCCCGGCTGCACCGTCCGAGGCGAACACATCCGCGACTGCCCCGACACCACCCGCTGCCGTGGCTGCAAACCAGCCCCGGCCGAAGACGGATGCTTCTGCCCCGGCTGCTCATCGAGGCTGAGACGCTGGCTGGGTGAGCTCCCCGAACTGTTCGCCGACGTCGTCGATCCGCCGTCCGCCAGCCACACCCACGGCGTCCGCGACCCGGTAGCGCGGGACCTGCCCGCCGGCACCGTTCCCGGCGCATCCAGCCAACCCCGCGTCTCCGGCAGCCCCGAAGACATGCTCGCCGCCCGCTACGTCGAAGCCGCGGGAGGATCCATGAACGTCCGCAACGACCACGGACAGGCCGTCGACCAGATCGGCGACCCGCCGCCGGCCGTGGTGCTCGACTCGTGGTGCCGGGACTGGCAGGACGTACGCGCCATGGGCGAGACGCTGCCGGCGCCGACGGTCGAGAACCTGTGCCGGTGGTTGGCGGACCGGCTGGCGTGGGCGTTGGAACACCACGGGGCCATGCCCGAGTTCTACGCGGAGGTCGGGGACTTGCACACGCGGCTGTGGCGGGAGGCCGGACGCGGAGAAGCACGGCCGGAGCTGTGCAAGGGCGTCCCGTGTCGTCGGTGCGACCTGCTGTCCCTGTGGCGGTCCGTCGATGGTTCCGGTGACGTCGAATGCCACAACCCGGACTGCCGCACCATGTACCGCGCGGCCGAATACCACCAGTGGACGGCCATGGTGGCCGCGTCCGCGAAGCGAGTCGAGGAGATGCCCCGTGGCGCGTGATCCGAACGAGAGTGCGTGGGCTGGCATGTCTTGGTCGCCGCAGGTCGTGTCGCCGAAGGTCTGGACGCGCCTGCTCGGGTCGCCCTATGACGCGTACTTCGACAGCGATCACAACGCGGAGCTCCGCTACGGCTGGACCTCATTCG